>Ga0207931_1000108_pt1 | contig 30237 bp, 28 predicted proteins | sample NGESurdeep092012_2_FD_184478 | JGI IMG/M metagenome (GOLD analysis project Ga0207931, IMG submission 184478) | Arctic peat soil microbial communities from Barrow, Alaska - NGEE Surface sample 415-1 deep-092012 (SPAdes) | ecosystem: Environmental > Terrestrial > Soil > Wetlands > Peat ...
GATAAGGAAGGTGATGTTGGTTATCGGGAGGTGTTTCCTGAGTCCTCCCATTTCAGTCATATAATTGCTGTGTACAGCATGAATGACGGAACCGGCACCGAGGAATAAAAGTGCCTTGAACATTGCATGGTTGAACAGATGCCAGTTAGATGCCATAAAACCGAGACCCTCATGTCCGCCGTACCCGGAGACGCCAAGGCTGAATATCATATAACCTATCTGGGAGATCGTGGAATAGGCAAGGACCCTCTTGATATCTGTTTGTGTCGTAGCTATCACGGCGGCAAAGAGGGATGAGAAAGCTCCCACCCATGCTATGATTTGAAGTGCTTCGGGAGCGGCGAAATAATATACCGGAAACATTCTGGCAACCAGGTAAACACCTGCAACCACCATGGTGGCGGCATGTATGAGAGCAGATACCGGCGTAGGGCCTTCCATGGCGTCAGGAAGCCATATATGCAGCGGGAACATGGCTGACTTGCCGGCACCTCCCACGAATATCAGTATCATTGACCAGGTCATGACCGACATACCCAGGAAAACGGCTCCTCCGGTACTTGTTATCGCCGGTCCGTTAAGATCGGTCAGGGTTACAAAATCAAATGTCTTGGTAGTAAATGACAGGATCAGGATCCCGATCAGGAATCCCATATCTGCAAACCTTGTAACGATAAACGCCTTTTTCGAGGCAGCCACAGCACTCGGCCTTGAGTAATAGAAACCAATCAGCAGATAGGATGAAATACCGACAAGCTCCCAGAAAATGTACATCTGAAAGATATTGGTTGCGACAACAAGACCCATCATGGAGAAAGTGAACAGTGAAAGGAACGAGTAGTACCTCTCAAACCCTTTCTCACCTTTCATATAACCCAGGCTGTAGATATGAACCATGAATGAGACAGTGCTGATCACCACAAGCATCATTACCGAGATCGGATCCAGAAGAACACCCATATCAATATGGAGACGATCAGTAAGTGTAAGCCATGTGCTGTTAAAGGCAATAATCTTCTGGTAGATCCCATCGGCAAGGCCGGCTCCCAGGAAATACTTGAAAGCGGTTGCATATGAGAGAACTGTAACTATTGCGAGGCCTAAAGTGCCTGTAAGCCCTGAAATACGGGCCTTAAGCTTCATCCCGAAGAGACCCAGTACGATAAAGGTGACGAAGGGGACGATTAGAATCCAGACTGTATAACCGAAATCTGCCATTTATGCTCTTCTTTATCAGTATTTCAATTCGTTAACGTTTTCAACATTGATGCTGGTGAACCTCCTGTATATGTTGATGATAATTGCTATGGCGACGGCAGCTTCAGAAGCAGCAACGGCAATTACAAAGAGGCCGAAAAAATGCCCGTCAAGCTTGCCGGGAAACAGAAATCTGTTGAAGGCAAGAAAATTAATGTTAACGGAGTTCAGGATAAGTTCAGTCGACATCAGGATTGTTATAAGGTTTCTCCGGGTGAGAAAACCATAGACACCGATAAAGAACATTATCGTTGCCACGATAAGGTAATATTCTAATGGAATGCCTGAGTTCATATAATTTTCAGTTTACTTGTTTTTTTCTTCTTCTTTAAACGGGCTGCCCTTCTTGGCGATTACTATCGCACCAATCATCGCAGCCACAAGTAGTATGGAGATAACTTCAAACGGCAGCACATAACCGTCAGCTCCTGTTCCAAGGAGGCTCTTTCCTATCACATGCATGTTCACTTCCATGGCAGCTGCAGAATCAGCGGCAAACGTATGCTGCAGGATTGTGGTTATGACCACGATTGCCCCTGCAATGGCAGCCAGCGCTGAAAAAAGTGCTTTCTTCCATTCAATAGGTTCGAACTTTTGGCTTATCTGGCTGGTGAGCAGAATGGAAAAAATGATCAGAACAACTATGCCGCCTGCATACAGTGTAAGCTGAACGGCCGCAAGGAACTGGTAGTTAAGCAGGAAGTACAGACCGGCAGTTGCTATCAGTACAAAAAGGAGGGATACTGCGGCACGAAGGATTCTCCGGCTGGTGACGGTCAACACCGAAAATACTATGATTACAAGCGCAAAAGCTGCAAACATTATCTCTCTGCCTTCCATTATGCGACTCCTTTCATAAGTTTTGATCCGGGCTGGTTAAGGATCTTTGTGAGCTTTGTTCGGTCAAATACGGCATGCTCAAACTCCTGTCCGAACGCAAGAGCTTGGAATGGGCAGGTCTTGACACACAGTCCGCAGAAGGTACACATCCCGAGATGATAAATGTGTTTGTCTATAATTCTCTGTTTCTTCCCTTCCTCATTGACTATGGAAGCAGAAATGATTTCAATTGTACCATTAGGACAGTTAATCTCACATATACCGCAACCGGTGCATTTATGCTCATTCTTGTCATTGTGGGGCATCGTCACCTCACCTTTGAACCTGTCAAACATTTTCAGCTCTTTGCGGTTGTTCGGATATTGCTGGGTCCATGTTGTCCCAGGCTTGAAAAAATACTTGCCTGTGACGCTTAAACCCTTCAGAAGGGAAATAAGCCCGTCAAAGATGCTCCTGATATATTTTATAAAACCTCTCATTACTTTTTTTCAGTGTTAGTTCATGTTCTTACCAGTGCCATCCGACAAGGACCAGGAAGGCCATCAACAGAAGGTTGAATATGTTTATTGGAAGCAGAAATTTCCATTCAAGGGTCAGCAACTGGTCTATCCTGAGCCTGGGGAAAGTCCATTTCAGCCACATCATCAGAAATACAACCCCGAATGATTTTCCAAGGAACCAGAAGAAAGGCGGAATAAAATCCATCACTTTGTTGAATCCGTCCCATCCGTAAACATGAAGGGGCATCCAGCCGCCAAGAAATACCGTGGTGGCAATAGCCGCAACGATGAACATATTTATATATTCAGCCAGGAAGAACAGGGCGAATTTTATTCCTGAATACTCGGTATGATAACCGGCAGTAAGCTCTGACTCAGCCTCGGCAAGGTCAAAGGGGCCCCTGTTTGTCTCTGCGGTACCGGCGACGATATAGATAACAAAAGCTATCACTGCCGGGATGTGCCCTTTGAAGATGAACCAGCCCCACCTCTGTGCTTCGATCATCTCTGATAGTTGCATCGTACCTGCCAGGACAACCATCGTAATAAGCGCCAGGCCTACTGACAGTTCATAACTGACTATCTGCGCGCCACTTCTCATTGCACCGATAAGTGAATATTTATTGTTGCTGGACCATCCGGCAAGGAGGACACCAATGACACCCATTGAGGATACTGCCATCAGATAGAAAACACCTATATTAAGGTCTATCGCCTGAAGACCCTTCGCAAAGGGCAAGGCTCCGATAGCCATAATTGAGGCAACTATAACTATGAACGGAGCAAGATTGAACAGAATTTTATCCGCGTTCTTGATCGGGACAAGCTCAACGAACAGAAGCTTTACCAGGTCAGCGACTGTCTGGAAGATGCCTCCGGGGCCAACCCTGTTAGGGCCAAGGCGGTTTTGCATTAAAGCACAAACTTTTCTTTCAGCATATACCAGGAACAGGCCTATCAGAGCAAAGAAAATAAGTATTACCAGTCCGATAATTATCATCTCAACAGCTACTGCCCATCCCGGCGACATCGATGCGCGGAGGCTGCTGTCTATCCATTGAGTGAATGATGTAAGATCGTATATATTAAACTTCATATCCGGATTCTGTTACTTAATTCTATCTGTCAATATCTGGAATGACAAGGTCAAGAGAGCCATTGATAGCCACAAGGTCCGCAATCTTGAAACCTTTTGCCAATATGTTCAGAGGGGCAAGGTTTGCAAAGCAGGGTGACCTGAACTTCATCCTGTAAGGATTTTTGTTCCCGTCACTCACGATGAATACACCGAGTTCCCCGCGGGCTGTCTCCACACTCTGCCAGTATTCTCCCTCGGGCAATTTGATCACAGGCTTCATCTTCTCGGCATAAGGGCCCTCAGGTATGTTGTCAATGAGCTGTTCAATGATGTCCATTGATTCCCGCATCTCATCCATCCTTACCTGATACCTATGGAAAGAATCTCCCTCATTATAAAGTATCTCTTTGAATGTCACCTTATTATAAGCACTGTAAGGATTATGCTTACGTATGTCGCACGAAAATCCTGATGCACGGCCAACCGGACCCGTCAGTCCCCAGGCAATGGCGTCCTCACGGTTTATGATGCCGATGCCTTTGAGGCGCTCCTGGAAGATGACATTTCCGGTAAGAAGACGGTCATACTCAGGTAAAGTCTTCCGGAAGTATTTTATGAAGTCTTTGGTTCTTTTCTGAAAGTTGGGATGTATGTCATTCATAAGTCCGCCAGGACAGTTGTAGCTGACAATCATTCTTCCGCCGCATGTCTCCTCGAAGATATCCATCACCAGCTCGCGGTCCCTGAGTCCATAAAAGAAACAGGTCAGGCCGCCGAGATCCATTCCGAAGGTAGCCCAGAAAAGCTGGTGCGACTGGATCCGTGTAAGTTCACTGAGGATAGTGCGTATATACTTAACCCTGTCAGATACCTCAATATCAAGGGCTTTTTCAACAGCGAGGCTGACCGCTTCGTTATTGATGTGTGCCGACAGGTAGTCCATCCTGTCAGTGAGGTGAATTATCTGAGGGTAGGTGAGGCTTTCACACATTTTCTCAATACCGCGGTGTATATAACCTATGTGAGGTTCAACATTCTGCACCATCTCGCCCTTGAGCGATACAACCAGTCTTAACACACCATGCGTTGACGGGTGCTGAGGCCCCATGTTTATAATATATTCCTCCTCTTCCAGGGGGATGTTATTTACAGCTTCCTCCATAACTTATTTGGCAAGAATATTAATGTCGTCCTTATAATCTTTCCTGAGCGGGTAACCCCACGTGCTGTCAAGAAAGAGCCGGCGCAGGTCGGGATGTCCCCTGAATTTTATACCAAGCAGGTCAAAGACCTCTCTCTCATGAAAATCAGCTGCCGGCCAGAGAGAGCACAGAGAATCAATTTCAGGATTCTCCCTGTCCGATACCTTCGTTTTCAGAACGATCATGTGGTTAGACACTGTCGATCTGAGATGATACACTACTCCAAGCTCTTTGCCCCAGTCCACGCCAGTGATGCATACAAGCATATCAAACAGGGTATCTTTATTCTGTTTGAGTGCGGTGGCTGTTGAAACAAGAAGTTCAGGCGCTACTGTCATCTCAACAAATTGCTTCCCCAGGACTATTTCGTTCCCCGGAGCAAGCGCGGCTGCAGAGGCAGCAAGCTGTACATTATCCATCAATCTCTTGCTTAAACGTTGTGTGACTTATTGCGGTTTTTCCGTGATTTCATTGTCTCGGTGTTGATCTTCCTGTGCAGCTGAAGGATGCCGTAAAGAAGAGCTTCGGGACGAGGCGGACAGCCGGGGACGTAAACATCGACCGGTATGATATTATCTGCACCCTTAACCACACAGTATGAATTAAGAAAAAAAGGTCCGCCTGATACCGCGCAGGCTCCCATCGCCAACACATACTTGGGCTCAGACATTTGTTCGTAGAGCAGTTTCAGCACAGGAGCCATTTTATTGTTTATGGTGCCGGCAATGACAATCAGATCAGCCTGCCGCGGACTGGCACGGTACACTTCCATCCCGAAACGGGCGAAGTCATGCCGCGGTGCACCGGTTGCCATCATCTCTATACCGCAACAGCTGGTGGCGAATGTCAGGGGCCAGAGAGAATTCCTCCTGCCCCAGTTAATAACATCATCTATCGTTGAAAGGAATACATTTCCACCTAATTCCTTAAGTTTTTCAAGAGTTTCATTATCCCTGAATTCCTCTTCTTTTATACCTTTTATTCCCATGTCAGCGCGTGTTTTTTCCATGCATAGGCCAGACCGAGACCGAGAATTATCATGAAAATCACGATCTCGACGAAAGCCACCATACCCAACTCCTTCATTACCACAGCCCACGGAAACAGGAAGACAGTCTCTGCATCGAAGACCAGGAAGAGGATTGCGAACAGATAGTATCCTACGTTAAACTGTAACCAGGTAGTGCCTTTCGTCGGGATACCGCATTCATAAGGGTCAAACTTATTAGGGGCAAACGATCTCGGAGCCACAATGCCTGAAAAGATCAGAACAGCTCCGACGAAAATGGCCCCAACCAGAAAACAAGTTAAAAGGGCTTGATTATCCATCAATACAGAATTTTATATTTTTTTGAAGATTGGTCACAAAATTACCCGAACCGGATTACAGCCGGCAAAAATATAATATTTATCACTATTGTGAAATACAAAACAGCGCACTAATGAGAATTTAATTTTTTTGTCAGGCGGCGGACGATTTATAATTGGCAAAGTCTTTACGAAATGGAACTAGAGGCCTCAAGGGATACTGATAGTTAAGGCATCAGCAGCATGCTGTCGCCGTAACTCAGAAACCTGTATCCCGAAGAAAGCGCATGGCTGTAAATACCTTTCCATTCTGCACCTGTGAATGCTGCTACAAGAAGGAGCAGGGTGCTGCCGGGCTGGTGAAAATTTGTCAGCATACTTTTAATAATCCGGAACCTGTAACCCGGTACAATAATTAAATCAGTCGTGGCCTCAAGGATATCAATGTTATTTTTTTCCATCATTTTTATCAGCTGATCAAGGGCGGAATCCATGAGCATCAGAGAATTACTGCTATAAGGTTCCCATTGTGATACCGTCGGAACTCCTTCCCCGTCCCATAGCTCGCCAGCGCATCTCACGCCTAACCAATAGATACTTTCCAGGGTCCGCACCGTAGTTGTACCCACTGCCATTATTTTTCGTCCCCTCAGCTGGTACAGAGTTTCCTTTGTGAAAAAAAAATGTTCGGTGTGCATCAGGTGGTCGCTGATCAACTCGGATTTTACAGGTCTGAAAGTTCCTGCGCTCACATGAAGAGTGATCTCAGTGGTATCAATACCCCTTTCGGAGAGTGATTTAAGGAGGGATGGGGTAAAATGAAGCCCTGCCGTTGGGGCAGCAACTGATCCGTCGAAGCGTGCATAAACCGTCTGATACGTGGTAATGTCATTCTCCTCGTCATCTCTGTCCAGGTAAGGGGGGATGGGTACATGTCCCATTGAATCAAGCACTTCGCCGAATGAAATGTTATTGTCTACCCATGAAAACCTGACAATGAACGCATCGCCGTCAGTATCAATCTTTTCAGCGAAAAGGGTTACGTTTAGTTTTTCATGAACAAAGCGGGCTTCAAGTTTTCCATGCTTCCATCGTTTCAGATTACCAATGAGGCATTTCCATTCAACTGGCCCTGATGAAGAAAGGTTCAGTATAAAATCATGAGGTTCATGTGGTTCGAGACAGAAGACCTCTATTATAGCACCGCTATCCTTCCTGAATAATAGTCTCGCCCTTATTACCCTGGTGTTGTTGAAAACAAGCAGAGTTTCAGGATCAAGCAGAGAAGGAAGCTCTTTAAATACCCGGTCCGAAATCCTTTTACCGTTCCAGACCAGGAGCTTTGATGTGTCCCTCTCAGGCAAAGGATATTTTGCTATCCTTTCCTGGGGCAGATCATACCTGTATTCATCTATCCTGATATCTCCCGGATGGTTTTTCATGACGGCCAGAATGCGGCCAAAATTAGCTATTTTTGATAATTATTTATGATTGATGGGACGTAATAAAACCTCAGCTCAGGCGGGGCTACCCTGGTCACCATTGGCAAATAGTTTGTACCTTTGCATTCTGGCAGGCCGTTTCGTCGTCCCGATACGAAGTGTCGGGAAGGAAAGTCCGGGCAACAGAGAGCGCCATCCTTCCTAACGGGAAGATACCCGAAAGGGTATAGCAGTGTAACAGAGAATGACAGTCCCGCCCCGCGGCGGGGAATTGGTGAAAAGGTGAGGCAAAAGCTCACCGGTCCCGGCGGTGACGCCGGGAGCCGTACACCTGATGGGTTGAAAGACCATGTATACCGGCGTATGAGGGCTGCTCGCCCGAGCCGGGGGGTAGGTCGTATGAGCCCGCAAGCAATTGCGGGACAAGATAAATGACGAAACAGATGTATTATCCTCTTGCAGGATGCCGCATCACGACAGAACCCGGCTTACAGGCCTGCCTTTTTTAATAAAACAAGAATGCCGCACTGAGGCGGCATTTCTGTTATCTGATGCTGAAGATCGAATCTTCCATTGGCTTGTCTATCTCAACCTTGTCCACGGTCATGCCTCCCAGCTCCATCCCGTTAACTATCTGCTTAATCACTTTTGGAAATTTGATCCCATTGACATCCTGGTATTCGGTGACATATGACTCAACTTCCATCTCCTGACCCATCTGGGTTACCTTTTGTGTGGTCTTCACATTCAGGAAGGTTTCCTTATCTATATAAGCTCCTGTGACGGCTCCGGCTTCGTCAGTGACTGAAAGCTTATAGGCAGGTTTTCCGTTGACATCCTCCACGCCATCCAGCTTCACTCTTCCTGCCTTAAAATTATCCATCACATTATCGCGGAAAAAGTTGTAATCCTGAATACTGGCAAGCTGCTCGGCCGGAATCTCCTGTGCTTCAGTGCCACCCGTGAGCGGATTAATCATATAACCCTTCTCTCCGTCAAATGCCGTAACAATGTCCATACCGTTAAAGGACATGACTACCTTCACTTTGTTGGGTTTCTTATTATTAATGATAACGGGCATTTCAGTCCCCATCTGGCTCATCTTCATCTCTATATAAAGGGTAGAAGCTTTCTCCAGGAGCTCTGCTCCACTGGCTGCATAGTATTTGTTCACAATCTCATCAAGCGTCTGGGCACTGCAGACTGATGCCACGAGTATAGCCGGTAAAAGAATTAATAGTTTTTTCATAATGTTTTGTTTTGCAAGTATTTAAGATGTCTTAACTTAAGTTCTTTATAATTTCAGTCTCCAAGTAAATCCTCCCTTGGATACTGGCAGGGAATGCCTCTGACTTTCAGGGTATAAATTTACTAAAAAATCCTATTTATTCCCTGGCCGGTAATTATATATTTTGTGCCAGCGTGATGTGAGCTGTTTGCGTATCTCATCCTCCCGGGGATTTGGTCCGGGCTCATAAAAAATTGTCCCTGATATCTCTTCAGGAAGGTAATTTTCAACAACAAAATTCCCCTCGAATTCATGGGCATATTTATAGCCTTTATGATAACCAAGGTCCTTCATCAGTCGTGTAGGTGCGTTGCGGAGGTGCAGCGGCACCGGCAGGTCTCCGTGCTCATGCACTGCACCGATAGCACTTTCTATAGCCATATATGAGGCGTTGCTTTTTGGCGAAGTGGCGAGGTAAACGGCTGTCTCGGAGAGAATTATCCTGGACTCAGGCCAGCCTACGAGGTTTACGGCATTAAAACACGACTGTGCCAGCAGCAGGGCGTTGGGATTGGCTATTCCGATATCTTCGGCTGCAAGGATGACCATCCTGCGGGCAATGAACTTCACATCTTCACCACCTTCGACCATCCGTGCCAGCCAATAAACGGCAGCGTTGGGGTCAGATCCTCTCAGTGATTTAATGAAAGCTGATATGATATCATAATGCTGTTCGCCGTTCTTATCGTAAAGGGCAAGATTTTGCTGCACATGACTGAGAACCAGTTCATCCGTGATCACAATCTCCTCATTGCCCTTTTCAGCCTCCAGTGAGACTGTCAGTTCAAGAGCGTTGTAAAGTTTTCTGGCATCGCCGCCGCTGATGCGTATAAGCGCCTCATACTCATCGACCCTTACTGAATACTGTTTAAGGTAAAAGTCGTTGGTCAGCGATCTGTCAACCAGCCCTTTGAGTATTTCATCATCAAGAGGTTTAAGCACATAGACCTGGCATCTTGAAAGGAGGGGAGAGATAACTTCAAACGACGGATTCTCAGTTGTAGCGCCTATCAGCGTCAGTATTCCCTGTTCAACAGCCCCCAGGAGTGAGTCCTGCTGTGACTTATTGAAACGATGTATCTCGTCGATGAACAGGATAGGGTTAGGCTTACCGAAAAACTGCTGGCTCTTTGCCTTTTCAATGGTCTCCCTGACCTCCTTTACCCCGCTGCTCACCGCACTTAGCTGGAAGAAAGATCTCTCCAGCTGCAGGGCCACAATGCGTGCGAGCGTGGTCTTACCAACGCCCGGAGGCCCCCATAAAATAAATGATGGAACGTTACCCGATTCGATCACCTTCCTGAGAACACCATCAGGCCCTACAAGATGGTCCTGACCAACAAACTCATCGAGTGACTTCGGTCTTAACCTGTCCGCAAGTGGCTGATTTGAAAACATATGGCTCTTAAACAAATACTGATGCAAATTATCATAAATTCAGTTGTCCCGGTATATTTTTTACCATTTTAAGGAAAAATATTTTCTTTAAATGAAATAAATTAATACTTTTAGCAATTAAATTCCGGTAAATTGGTTATAATAAGATAAAGAAACTGATTTATTGACAGGATATTTTCAAATTCTCGGAAACTATGAAAAAACCTCTCCTGATTACCATAATCGTTCTGGCAATTCTGCTGTTATTTCCGACGGTGAGTTTCCTCAGATGGGCCTTCCAGGAAAAGAAGCCCATGAATGTTGTCATCCTTGATAAAACCGTTCCCACTCTTGACAGATTAGGACATCACTCTTTTGTCTATTCTATGACGAATGCGCGTTTTGTTAAAAAGGGCAAGGGTGGCAGCCTCTCCGCCGCTAAAGATTATTATGGTTTTATCCCGCTACGACCGGTCAGGGAGAAACAATTCAGAAAGAAGGATTTCCGTCTTACAGAGCTGATTGACCTGGCAGATAAAAATGATGCACTTTATTACACGGATACTTACGGAGTTTTCTTTAACGACTGGTACCAGGGCATTAAGAAGGCAAGGCGGTCGCGAAAGCTTTATGGAGGACTGAACAATAATGACTACCTTCTTTTGTCCGAGATGAAAAAACGGAATAAGCTGGTTCTGGTCGAGTACAACACATTTGATTATCCTACTGCAGGGCTTGAGAGGTTCAAGACAGAAGAGCTGCTGGGCATTGCATCCAAAGGATGGATGGGACAATATTATGGAAGCCTCGATACCACTTCAGAAAATGGTGTTCCCGACTGGATGCCGGCATTGTACAGAAAACAGTACAACGAACCATGGAGCTTCTCTAAACCAGGCGTCGTACTACTTAAAGAGAACAGTATTATCGTCCTTGAGGAGGGTAAGCATCTGACCTCTGCCATGCCAGTGATAACAACAACGGATCCCTATACGGAAAAATACAACCTTCCGCAGTCAGTTACATTTACGAAGAGCTTTGATATCATTGACCCGGGACAGAATAAAATTGTATCATCATTTAATCTTAAAACAACACCTGAAGGAGATACCCTTCTTACGGTCAATGAACTTCAGGCAGTCTTTCCTGCTATAGTACAGGAACCCACTACCGGGCGTACATTCTATTTCGCGGGAGATTTTGCCAACAATGATATTCCTTTCTGGACAGCCAGGCTTAAAAGTGCTGACAAGATAGCCAAGACCTTTTTCTACTCTGAGAAGGAGAATGACGAGAAGAGGTTCTTCTGGCTCTATTACAAGCCACTGGTGACGTCAATATTCAAAGAATACAGCGCCGCGTCAGGGAAGTAATTTAAATATAATCAAAAGAACAGGCCTCAGGCCTGTTTTTTATTTGTATGAAAGCGACTATCATACAGGCCCATCTCAAATGGGAAGACGTCAGTGCCAACCTCGCACATATTTCTTCCCTTATCAGTCTTGCTGATAGAGATACAGGCCTGGTGGTGCTGCCCGAGATGTTCACCACAGCCTTCTCGATGGACCCGTCACGTCTTGCCGAAACGATGGAGGGGCAAACAGTACGATGGATGAAGGATAAAGCTTCATCAGGCGGTTTTGCAATTTGCGGATCTGTAATCATCATGGAGGATGACAAGTTCTTTAACCGGATGCTCTTTGTCACACCTGAGGGAGATGTCACTGTTTATGATAAGCGGCACCTACATTCAATGAGTGGAGAACACACAATTTATAGTCGTGGTAACAAGCGTGTAACAAAGAGCTATATGGAGTTTAACTTCAATCTGCAGATATGTTATGATCTGAGGTTTCCAGTATGGACACGAAACAGGGGGGACAGTGATGTGATAATATTTTCTGCCAACTGGCCGGTTGTTCGCAGCAACGTATGGAAATCACTTCTTGTTGCCAGGGCGATAGAGAACCAGTGTTATGTGATCGGGGTGAACAGGGTCGGAACAAATCCTGACGGTACAGCATATTCCGGTGATTCAGTAATTGTCAGTCCCAGGGGAGAAACACTTATATCACTTGAACCGTTTACTGAGGGTGTTGTCTCTGCTGTCCTCTCCAGGGAAGCTATTGACAAGTACCGGGAAGACATGCCTGTCTGGCGTGATGCTGATCCGTTTGCAATACTTTAATTCAGTGTTCGGTATAGCAGGCTTAAACGACGCCCAGATCGGGCGTGGCTACTATTGCCTATTGCCTATTGCCTTAACTTCAATGCATTGTAAAGGACCTCCGCCGGATGCAAGGCAATCCTGCCTGTCCCATCCTTTATATGGTGCCTGCAACTTGTCCCGGGTGCAGTTATAATTACATTTTTCGATGCCGCCCTGACATCAGGGAAAAGAACAAGCTCACCTACTTTCTGTGATAGATCGAAGTGTTCCTTTTCATAGCCAAAGGCGCCGGCCATACCACAGCATCCTGACGGTATCTCCCTGACACTGAAGCCTGAAGGAATACTCAGTGCCTGAATGAGTGGTTCTGAAGTAGTTATGGCTTTTTCCTGGCAGTGAACGTGGACAAGCACTTCAGTACTGTCACTGCTGAACATGTCACGCGATATCTTTCCTTTTTTAAATTCCCTTATCAGGAACTCCTCTAACAATAGCGTATTCTCTGCAATCCTCATAGCTAAACTACGGTAGTCTTCGCCCGCCAGGTCCGGGAACTCATCCCTGAAACCAAGCACAGCGGAAGGTTCAATACCCACAAGCGGTGTGTCTTTATTAATAAGCGGTGCAAAGACCTCAATATTATTTACTATCAGTTTCTTCGCTTTGCGCAGAAATCCTTTGGATATGTATGTTCTGGCGCTTGGAGAATGCTTTACCGTCAGCACCCTGTAACCCAGTCCGGTCAGCAGTTTGACTGCGCTGATGCCTGCCCGGGTATCATTATGGTTGGTGAATTCATCTGCAAAGAGGTAAAGCTCACCAATGGGTCGGACAGGATTAAGACCGGAAAGGTTCTTTTTCAGCCATATTCTGAAGGTGACCGGAGCAAGCAGAGGTATGCTGCGGGAAGGGGCAAATCGGGTTATCTTTTTGATGGTCAATGAAGTAAGTCTGTTTGATGCAAAGAAGTTAAAGATACCGGGGATAAAGGAAAACAGTTTGTAAATCTGCGGGAGGGAGGCAATAAGGATACTTCGCAGGGTTGGCCGGTGACTGTCATTATAATGCTGAAGGAATTCCGACTTCAGTTTGGCCATATCAACCCCTGAAGGGCATTCGCTCTTGCATCCCTTGCACGCAAGACAGAGATCAAGGATTTCATATATCTCGCTGCTGTTCCAGGGGTTGTGCTTTTCTGAATAGAGCATCTCCCTGATGATGTTAGCCCTTGCCCTGGTAGTAAGACGTTCATCACCTGTTGCCATGTAGCTGGGGCACATTGTGCCTCCGATGACGCTGCTCTTCCGGCAGTCACCTGACCCGTTGCACTTCTCAGCAGCCCTTACCACACCGCCTTCAGCTGAAAAATCGTACCATGTCGCGAGATCAGGAGTAGGCCTGCCGGGAACATATCTCAGTGATGTATCCATGGGAGGTGTATGGACAATCTTCCCCGGATTAAGGATGCCATGAGGATCGAAGCAACTCTTTATCTTCTTGTTAAGCAGATAGTTATGCTCTCCGATGATTATAGGTATGAACTCGCCCCTGAGGCGGCCATCGCCATGTTCACCGCTCATTGATCCTTTGTACCTTTTCACTATGGCGGCGGTCTTCTCGCCGATCGTGCGCAGCAGCTTAACTTCCTCCGGATCCTTCAGGTTTATAAGCGGTCTGATATGCAGCTCACCGGTCCCTATATGTGCATGATAAACAGATTCTTTCCCGTACAAAGCAAGCATCTCTTCTATATCCGTAACGAAATCGCCCAGCTTCTCTACAGCAACTGCACAGTCTTCGATGAGAGATATGGGTTTAGCATCGCCGGGCATGTTTGACAGAATTCCGAGACCTGCTTTGCGCAGATCCCATACTCTCTTTACATCGCCTCCCCACACAATGGGAAAAGCATATCCCAATCCCTCTGATCTCATCTCAGATACCATGGCAGCAACAACTGCCTTAATTTCATCTGCCTGAAGAGCGCAGAATTCCACAAGAAGCAGTGCACCGGGATCACCCTCAATAAAGAACTTGTTCCTCTTCTGTCCTTCAACCTTTTCAGCGAGAGCCAATATTCTGTGATCCATCAATTCCACAGCCCATGGCTTATGTTTGAGGGCGATGAGATTAGCCGCGAATGCGTCATTCCGGCTGCGCAGATGTACGCAGGAAAGAGCTTTGACCGGAGGAGGCAGGGGTACAAGGCCCAGTTTAGTCTCCGTGATAATAGCCAGTGTACCCTCTGATCCGGCTATCAGCCTTGCAAGATTAAGAGGTTTTCCGCTTCCGGGCGTGAATAGTTCACTGTAAAGCAGGTCATCCAGGGCATAGCCGGTGTTCCGCCTGGGAATGTTTTTTTCCGGATAATCATTCATGATGGAATCTCTGTTGACCTTATCGTCCATCATGCTTCTTATTTCCCTGTAAATATTGCCTTCGGCTCCGGTCAGAGAACACTTCCTGGTGAATTCTTCAGGGGTTAAAGGACCGAAAACCGTCTCAGTACCATCGTGGAGTATGGCTTTCACCTCGATAATATGATCCCTGACAGAACCGTAAACGACTGAATGCAGTCCGCATCCGTTGTTGCCGATCATACCGCCGATATTACACCTGTTGGATGTGGATGTTTCAGGACCGAAGAGAAGTCCTTCGTTTTTCAGGACTGCATTCAGCTCATCCGGAACTACGCCAGGTTCAAGCCTTACCCATTTTTCGGTCTTGTTTATCTCAATTATACGCCCGAAATGGCGCGACATGTCAGCCACTATTCCGGATCCTACTACCTGGCCTGCCAGGGAAGTACCGGCAGCCCTCGGAATGATCCCTACTCCATGAGCTACAGCAAATGACAGTATCTTTTTCAGGTCATCGGTGCCGGCAGGATAAAAGACAGCACAAGGTTCTTCACGGTATATAGAGGCATCAGTGGCATACATAAGCTTTGAGGCTCTGTCAATCCTCATTTCGCCAATACATGAAGCTTTGAGATCCTCCAGGTCTCTCACCGTAAAATTAATCTGCATCTGCCGTAAATTATCTGGTCAAAAATATAGAATTGCACTCACAGCCCATCCCTTTAAGGACCATTTTGAAAAAAAAAGTATCTAAAATATTTAAATCCTGATTATAATCATATATGTAACAATTGTGCTATAACACTTTTTTTGTACTTTTAACCCGTTGTTATTACTTAACTAAATTATTGATTTACAATGGAATTGCTCGAGAAGATCAGAATGAATGCCAGAAGGTATAACAAAAGAGTTGTATTACCCGAAGGAACCGAAGAAAGAACCATTCAGGCGGCAGATGCCGTTATAGCTGAAGGCCTGGCACGCGTAACCCTTCTTGGAGACCCTGCAGAGATCAGGGCTCTGGCAGACAGGCTCGGGCTAAAGAATATCGACAGGGCGGCCATCATCAATCCGGTAAGTCATCCGATGAAGGATAAATACATTGACCTGATGGTTGAGCTGCGCAAAAGCAAAGGACTGACCAGGGAGGAGGCTTCCAGACTCATAGAAGACCCTCTGTATCTTGGAGTAATGATGATCAAGAACGGTGACGCTGACTGTGAGGTAGCCGGAGCGCGCAACACGACCGGTGATGTCCTGAGACCTGCTTTACAGATAGTAAAAACCGCACCGGGCATCTCTGTTGTCTCGGGCGCATTCATCATGATATTGAAAGACAAGGAGTTTGGTGCTGACGGGGTTATTGTCTTTGCTGACGGAGCCGTTCATCCAAATCCCACTGACAAAGAACTCGCTGAAATAGCTGTATGCACGGCTCGTACAACAAAAACCCTGGTTGGCGTTGAACCGAAGGTCGCACTGCTTAGCTTCTCAACTATGGGAAGTGCAAAACATGAGATGGTGGATAAGGTTGTCAGCGCCACGAAGCTGGCTAAGGAGATGGCCCCTGAGTTCATGTTCGAAGGTGAGCTGCAGGCTGACGCAGCTCTCATAGAATCTATTGGCCAGAGAAAGGCTCCCGGCAGCATGATCGCAGGTAAAGCAAATGTGCTTATCTTCCCGAATCTTGAATGCGGCAATATTGCGTATAAGCTCGTTGAGCGCCTTGCACATGCCCAGGCTATCGGCCCGATTTTACAGGGAATGGCAGCACCGATTAACGACCTTTCAAGGGGCTGCTCGGTAAGTGACATAATTAACGTAATTGCTATTGCTGCGAATCAGGCGGCAGGTATAAATAAATAACGAGTTACAATAATGTTGATCCTTGTTCTTAACTGCGGCAGCTCCTCCATAAAGTACCAGCTGTTTAACATGTCTGACGGTTCTGAGGTTCTTGCCAAAGGCCTTCTGGAACGCATCGGTCTCACTGACGGAATACTCACGCATAAGCCTGCAGGGAAGGACCCTTATAAGGTTATTCTGGACATTCCCGATCATACTGTAGGGATCAATATGGTGATGGAAGCACTCGTTAATCCGGAGCACGGCGTTATAAAAGACATCCGCGAGATAAAGGCAGTAGGGCACAGAGTTGTACAGGGGGGCGAAAACTTCAAGGAATCGGTGCTTATTGACAGCGCTGTCAAAAGGGATATTGAGAAATGCAGTGAGCTGGCGCCTTTGCACAATCCTGCAAACCTGAAAGGCATCCTGTCATGCGAGAAACTGCTTCCGGGCATACCCCAGGTAGCTGTCTTTGACACTTCGTTCCATCAGACAATGCCTGACTATGCATTCATGTACGCAATCCCTTATGAATATTATGAAAAATACGGGATCCGCAAATATGGTTTCCATGGCACCAGTCACAGATTTGTCGCGGAAAAGGCCTGCAGATTATTGAATATGGACTATAGCAATACAAAGATAATCACCTGCCATCTTGGCAACGGCGCCTCCATCACGGCTATAGAACACGGCAAATCAATTGACACTTCCATGGGATTTACTCCCGTTGACGGCTTGATTATGGGTACGCGCACCGGTGAGGTGGACCCGGGCGTGCTGCTTTATCTGGCTGATAAAGAGGAGCTTAGTGTGGGAGGAGTAAGTAATCTGATCAACAAGAAAAGTGGCGTGTTCGGCATATCACAACTCTCATCTGATATGCGTGACCTCGAGGCAGCTGCCGGCGAAGGCAACCCGAAGGCTATCCTGGCCCTGAACATGTATGCCTATAAGATAAAAAAGTTCATTGGTGCATATGTCGCAGCCATGAATGGTCTCGATTTGCTTGTGTTCACTGCGGGTGTTGGCGAGAATGACTGCAATGCCAGGAAGATGATCTGCACCGGAATGGAGTTTCTGGGGATTGAGATTGATGATGAGATTAACCGGGCAACAAAGGGAAGAGACCAGCTGATCTCGACACCTTCATCAAAGGCTAAAGTCATTGTGGTCACAACAGACGAAGAGTTTGTGATAGCTTCTGACACTAAACAGATAGTTGAGAAACTTATTCATTAAACCCTCTATATCATGGTATTAAAGCATCTATCCGAACTCAAGGAACTCCTGGTTGACAAGCCGACAAGGAGGCTGGTCCTTGCCGCAGCGCAGGATAATAATTCACTGACTTCAGCTCTGAAGGCAGCGCAGGATGGTTTCATTGAACCGATCCTTGTTGGAGATAAGGAAGCAGTGCAAAACATTGCCACGCAACTTAATCTTGATCTGTCCGGAGTTAGGATGATACATGAGCCCGACACTGAAATGGCAGTGGAAATAGCTGTCAAGATGGTGAGGAGCAACCAGGCTGACATACTGATGAAGGGACAGGTGGGGACATCCTCTCTTCTTAAGGCTGTGCTTAACAAGGAGTGGGGCCTGAGATCAGGTGCGCTCCTCTCGCATTTCGCAATTTTTGAAGTGGAGGCTTACCATAAGCTTATCGCTGTCACCGATGTTGCGATGAACATTGCACCTAACCTGCAGGAGAAGATCTCCATTGTCAACAATGCGGTCGCGTGCCTGAATAAACTGGGTGTTGAGATGCCCAAGGTTGCTGTTCTTGGAGCTGTTGAGATGGTCAGTGAGAACATGCAGGCTACTCTTGATGCTGCACTGCTCTCGAAGATGAACCAGCGTGACCAGATCAAGCATTGCATTATTGACGGACCATTGGCCTTTGACAATGCCATCAGTCTTGAGAGCGCGAAACATAAAGGCATCCGCAGCGAAGTAGCTGGCGACACAGACCTGCTGCTAATGCCTGATATTGAGGTAGGTAATGTCTTGTATAAGTCACTTGTATTCTTCGCCCATGCAGGTGTGGCCGCAGTAATCCTTGGAGCCACCGCACCAATCGTGCTGACATCCAGGAGCGACTCCGATCAGGCTAAGTATTACAGTATCCTTCTTGCGGCAGCCATATCAAAATCAGAATAGCATGATCACCAGCCTCAGGCAGATGGCTGACACCGTCAGGTCATCAGGAAACTGCCATAAAATCGCGGTTGCCTGGGCCCAGGACGCGAATACCGTTGGCTCTCTTAACAGAGCTGTCAGTGAGGGCTTTGCTGAAGCCCTGATGATAGGCAGAAAAGAACAGATAATCAGAACATGCAGGGAGACAGGAGCAGATCCGGAACGCTTTACGATCATCGAAGCGGAGAATGAAAAAAGCGCTGCCGCACTGGCTGTAAGCATGACGGCGTCCGGTGAGGCTGACATTGTCATGAAAGGACTGGTAGGCACTGATAAGTTTCTCAGGGCGGTTATGGACAAGGAGCGGGGACTGTTGCCACCAAAGGCAGTGATGAGTTATGTCTGCGCTGTCGAGGTTCCGGCATATCACAAGCTGCTTTTCATTACTGATACGGCAGTAATACCTTTTCCCGACCTTGATCAGAAAGTAGCAATGGCTGAGTATGCGATTGCCATGGCTAAGAAATTCGGCATTTCCAGGCCTTCAGTGGCACTGATCGGAGCGTCTGAGAAAGTGAGCAGCCACTTCCCGAACACACTTGACTATTCGGTGATGTGCAAGATGGCTGAGAGGGGTCAGATCTCATCATGTGTGATGGACGGTCCGGTTGATCTATTCCTCGCCTGTGACCCGGCCAGCGTGAAGATAAAAGGCGTGGATACACCTCTCGCGGGTAATGCCGATATACTGCTTTTCCCGTCACTTGAATCATGTAATCCTTTTTACAAAGGGCTGATGCTTTTCGGCGGGGGTGAGCTTGCCGGGATGATCTGCGGTACCTCCAAACCGGTAGTGCTGATGTCAAGAAGTGAAAGCGAATTGTCAAAATATTACTGTGTGGCACTTGCATGCCTTATGGCAGCCACGAAAGATGTAAACTGATGGAAAAGAAACTCATACTGGCTGTAAATCCGGGTTCGACAAGCACCAAACTTGCATTGTATAATGGAGATCAGCAGCTCTTTGAGAAGACCCTGAGACACAGTACAGAAGATCTTGCAGGCTTCAGGAGGATGGTAGATCAGCTGTCGTTCAGGCATGATATAATTCTGAAAGCGCTTATAGAGGAAAAAACAGATTTGAGCGGAATTGTAGCCATTGTTGGCAGGGGTGGATTAGTAAATCCCATTGAGTCAGGTATATATGAGGTCAACGACCTGATGAGGAAACATTTATCGGAGGCAATCAACGGTGAGCATGCAAGTAACCTTGGAGCCCTTATTGCCAGCGAGATCGCGAAAGACTTGCCGGGGGTGAAGGCATATATAGTCGATCCTGTGGTTGTGGATGAGCTGGAGCCGGTGGCCCGTCTGTCAGGCCACCCCCTGATAAAGAGAGTTTCGATATTCCATGCTCTTAACCAGAAGGCTGTTGCACGCATATATGCTGCCTCTGTCGGAAAGGAGTATGAAAAGCTCAGCCTGGTAGTTGCTCATATGGGAGGAGGCATAAGCGTCGGTGCGCATTTTAAAGGAAGAGTAATTGATGTCAATAACGCTCTGAACGGTGATGGACCCTACTCACCGGAACGCAGCGGCGGACTGCCGACCCTGCAGCTTGCCGAGATCTGCTTTAGCGGCAAATATTCACTTGATGAAGTAAAGTCGATGATTGCAGGTAAAGGAGGCATTGTAGCCTATCTGGGGACAAATGATTTCATGGAGGCGTGCAACAGGGCCGATGCCGGAGACAAATTTGCCGAGCTTGTTGTAATCGGGTGTAGCTATCAGACTATAAAAGAGATAGGAGCAATGGCCGCAGTCCTTGGGGGAGAAGTGGATGCTATCATTCTGACAGGTGGTCTGGCATTTGATAAAAGGCACGTTGAGAGAATTGTTTCGAAGGTAAAACAGATTGCACCGATCTTTGTATACCCGGGCGAGGATGAGCTGAAGGCGCTGGCTTTCAATGGCTTCCTGGCTGTCACGGGACAGATTGCGGTGAAAGAATACAAGGGCTAATAAGTTCCGGGTTCCTTTTTCCTTGTTCCATGTTTCAAAGTTTCAGGGTTTCAGTGTTTCAGAAACACTTCTTACTTCAACATTCGTTTGTTCCTCTCGCTCCACGTCCTATGCCCCATGCTCCCTGCCATATGCTTCATGGTACAGAAAGCGCCACAGGCAGTATTTTCCCGTTGAAATACTTATTCCCGTTGACTGCAAAATCAGCAATGTACGCAGCCATCTGAGCAGGTGAGACAGGGGCCGGCGACCCCGGGAAAGCATGACTGAACATCTCTGTCTGCACTGCGCCGGGACACAGGCAGTTGAATGAGATACCCCTGTCAGCATATTCTGCGGCAAGACATTCGGTAAGTATGGCCAGGGCGCCCTTGGTGGCGCTGTAATATGACAGACCGGCGAACTTCAGACTACCCTGAAAACCACCCATACTTCCAATGTTTACAACATGAGAACCCCTGCTGAACAGAGGTAAAAGCTCAGTAATTAGGATTGCAGGGGCTGAGAAATTGACTGATATCAGCGATGCGATCTCCTTATCGCTGTGGTCAGTGAATGGCTTGTTGACGAGGTAACCTGCATTGTTTATGAGTATGTCGATCCTGCCAGGATCAGCGCTAAGGCTCTTTTTAAGCTCTCTGAGCAATGATCTTGGTCCGGCAATGTCAAGGGCAACTGCTGTGATGTTTTTGTCCGGGCAGCTGTCAGCAAGGCTCCTGAGGGCTGTTTCATTGCGTGCTATGGCGAATATTCTGTTCTGTGGCTCTTCAGCCATTTTCCTGGCTACCTCCCTGCCTATACCTGATGATGCCCCTGTGATTACTATATTCATCTCGTTATCAGTAAATTGGTGAAATGCTAAATGAAAATTCCGGGTATGCTACGGTAAATGTACTAATTTTGCTTTTATTTGTACCCTCCTAAAAGGATTGCCTAATATGAAGCGCCTGGTAATTTTTTTAATTATTATATCTTTGGTTATCAGCTCTTTTGGACAGACAGTATCCAATCAAAAACCACCGCTGAGGGAGAGGATGTTCTTTGGCGGCTACTTCGGACTGCAATTCGGTACAATTACAAACATTGATATCTCCCCCACAGTCGGGGTCTGGGTATTGCCTCGTGTTGCCATCGCTGCAGGTCCGTCATTCCAGTATTACGCTGATCCGTATGATGAAACATTTATTTATGGAGGCATGACGTACCTTCAGTTGACCATTTTACAGGACCTGAATAATATCCTGCCAATCGGTCTCCATTTGGGAATATTTGGTCAGCTTGAATATGAAGGGCTCAGTCTTGAGAAATCATATATTACACAGATGCCTGACGAACATGGCAGGGTATATTCAAATGCAGTCCTTCTCGGACCAGGGATATCGCAGTCCATGGGTGGAAGAGCTTCAATAAACCTGAGTTTTCTCTGGGCTTTGAACCAGTCAAAATACATTCAATATGGGTCCCCGGAAATTAGAGTAAGCTTTAACTTTTAAATAAGATAAGTTAATATAATTAATTATAAAACAAATATTTATGAAAATTGAAAATAATAGGTTTGCCTCACTTGTATATACACTGCATGAGGGTGATAAAAAGGGTAAGGTATTAGAGACTGTTGAAGAGGCGTCTCCGCTGACTTTTGTCTTCGGAGCGGGCAGGTTGCTGCCAGGATTTGAGGCAAACCTGGCAGGACTGGAAGAGGGTTCGGCTTTTGATTTTCACCTGACCGCTGCAGATGCTTACGGTGAGAAACGAGAGGAGATGGTTATCAGCCTGCCAAGAAATATCTTTGAAGATGAAGGAGTTTTGAGGAGTGAGATATGTTTTGTCGGTAACACTGTACCTATGATGGATTCTCACGGCGAGAGAATGAATGGTGTCGTGACAGAGATAGGTGACGCCTTTGTCAAGATGGATTTCAACCATCCTCTCGCAGGCACAGATCTCCATTTCTCCGGCAGGGTCATAGGAGTGAGGGAAGCAACTCCGGAAGAGATAATGGGTCCGGTGTCAGGCTGTTCATCATGCGGCAGCAGGAGCAATGGCTGCGGCGGATCATGCGGATGAGGTACTGAAACTCTGTAGCTGCTGGTTACTGCCTTAAACCACTATCATTAGCATTTAGCAATTTCTGTTGGTGCACATTCACTGTGCGCCTTTTGCATATTTTGATATCCTTCCAGAATTGAAAATACCGGAATAGGGTAGAGAGAAACCTGAAAAAATCAAATCCTGACTACTTAAGCTTTACCCGGATAGTTCAGAATAATTTCTGTTCAGTTATTTCCCTGGTCAATCTTAAAAATTGCCCGATTCACAAATGTAAACATGCGAAATAAACAAAAACAATACTCTTGTAATTACAGATGTAACCAACTTATATGTAAATATGTAAATTAACTCTGTAAAGAAATAACTACTGGTATATATAGCTTTATATAAGCAAATTAATTGAATTATCTACACTGATTATTTATCCAAATCAGTTCCTGAAAGTTGTTTATGTTTAGAAACTGGCCGTTCCCTTGTTATATGATGCATATAATCAGAGGATAATGAGTTCTAAAGTATATAAATACATCAGGATCATAAGGTAATTTATTGAAGGAATATATGCCAGACAAAATGAATTATTAAGATATGTAATTTTAATAAATTACTTAACATTACAAATGTAAATAGCATTAAATTACACATGTAATCAAAGTTATATTTACATTTGTAATAAACACTTTAAATCATGAAAGAGAGGATCCTTGCCTTTTTACAGAGTGAAAACAAGAGTTATGCACAATTTGCTGAAGAAATCGGGGTTCAGCCTTCCGGTATTTCTCATATACTCTCTGGCAGAAACAATCCCAGCCTTGATTTTGTGATGAAGATGCTGCAAAAATATCGCTCCATCTCTGAAGAGTGGCTCCTGTTCGGACGCGGGCCGATGTACAAATACATTTCTCAACCTACACTATTTGATATTCCCCCCTCTGTTGACGTTTCAGAGGAGGTAATGTCTGATGACACAAGGATACCTCCGGAAGCATCATCTTTGACAGGAAGTCCTGAAAAGGCCTCTGAACTCAATTATCAGAAGAATGATAATCAGAATCCAAAAGAAAAGACCCTGACAAGGGTACTGTTATTCTATTCTGACAAAACTTGCACTGAATACAATCCTTCATAAGGGAATCTTCTCAAATTATCTACCTTTGCAAATAAGGTAAAGGGCCCTGATGAAAAAGAGGATAGAAGATCTCACTGTGACTGAAAACCGGCAGCTGACAGACAGCTTCTTTGTTCTGAAAGTCACTTCCTCCCTCACATTACCTGAGATTATGCCAGGGCAGTTCGTTCAGGTGCTGGTTGCAGACAGTCCTTCTACCTTTCTTCGCCGGCCTCTTTCTGTGCATGATGTCAATGTTACTGAGAACACGATCTCACTTTTAATACAGGTTGCAGGCAAGGGTACGGAGCGTTTGTCAAAACTGAGACAGGGGGAGACACTCAACATTATCTATCCGCTGGGCAACTCATTTACGCTTCCGCATAAAGGTGAGAAGGTGCTGCTGACAGGCGGTGGGTGCGGTATGGCGCCGCTGCTTTATCTTGGCAGGAAGACTAAAGAAGCCGGTGCTCAGGTAAACTTTGCCTTTGGCTTTCGCAACCGTCTGAGGATACCAGAACATAAAGAGTTTAAAAAACTGGGCATCGTGCACCTTGCCACCGAAGATGGATCAGAGGGATGCAAGGGTCTTGTCACTGACATTCCGGCTTTAAGGGAAGAGAAATGGGACAGGGTATATAGCTGCGGTCCCGAGCTGATGATGAAGGCTGTGGCTGATGAATGTCTTCGCAGAGAGATATTCTGCGAGGTATCTCTTGAGAACCTGATGGCTTGCGGAATAGGCGCCTGCCTATGCTGTGTGGTCTCCACAACATCAGGAAACATGTGCACATGTACAGACGGACCGGTGTTTAACGTACGCAATCTGAAATGGCAGATCTCCGGATAAAAATAGGATCGCTTCTTTTCAAAAACCCGGTAATGATGGCATCGGGCACCTGCGGTTACGGATCGGAGTTTGATGATTTTATTGATATTGAACAGCTTGGCGGGATAATCGTCAAAGGGACTACACTTGAGCCCAGAGAGGGCAATCCCTGTCCGAGAATGGCAGAGACAGCTTCCGGAATGCTGAATGCGGTAGGGCTGCAGAATAAAGGCATTGACTATTTTGTAAAGAATATCTACCCGCACCTGTCACAATACGGTACCAATGTTATTGTCAACGTGAACGGGAATACCGTTGAAGAATACACTGAGCTTGCCGGACGTCTCACTGACCTGGTTGCCATCCCTGCCATAGAGTTGAATATTTCATGCCCCAATGTAAAGAGGGGAGGAATGATCTTCGGAACCAATCCCGATGCTGCCAGAGAAGTCATTGCATCTGTGCGTAAAGCTTATCACAAAACGCTGATAGTCAAACTGTCGCCTAATGTCACTGACATAACCGAGTTTGCCCGGATCTCTGCAGGCGAGGGAGCAGATGCTGTCTCGCTCATCAATACTCTTGTCGGGATGGCAATAGATGCGAAGACCATGAAGCCCAGGCTGTCGACGATCACTGGAGGCCTTTCTGGTCCTGCCATCAAGCCAGTGGCGCTCAGGATGGTATGGCAGGCCGCAAAGGCAGTGACCATTCCCGTAATAGGGATTGGTGGCATCATGAATGCTGAGGATGCGCTTGAGTTTATTATGGCTGGCGCTACCGGGGTGCAGGTCGGCACAGCCTCTTTCATTGAGCCTCGAACTGCCATAAACGTCATCAGTGGAATAGAATCATTTCTTGAAGCCAGAGGCTTTGCCTCAGTAAGCGAAATCACCGGAATTATTAATAGGAATTAAGACTGTTTTGCTTTAAATTTGCAGCTTTAAAGGCGGAATAGGATTCATAAACTAAAATATTGAAAGTAATCATGGCAGAAAATTTGCAGATTGACAATCTGGACAGAAAGATCCTGGATATTATCACCAAGAATGCGAGGATACCTTATCTTGAGGTGGCGCGCGATTGCAACGTATCAGGTGCTGCGATACATCAGCGGGTTCAGAGGCTGATACGCATCGGTGTTATAAAGGGTTCGGAGTTTAAGGTTGACCCTGTAATGGTGGGGTTCAGGACATGTGCATATATCGGGATGTACCTCGATAATCCGGGTAAGTACAAGGAAGTTATTAAGAAACTTAAGGATATACCTGAAGTCATTGAATGTCACTACACTACAGGTAATTATTCTTTGTTCATCAAGGTTTACACGCGCGACAATGAGCATCTGCGCGAGGTGCTGACGGAGAAGATCCAGGCTATAACCGGAGTAGTCAGAACTGAGACGCTGATCTCCCTTGAAGAGTCCATCAGCAGGCAGATACCGGTACTATCAAAATAGACTGATCTATAATATTTTATTGCGGAGACGCCCAATTAGGGCGTCTCTACTTTTAAATAACACTTTAATAAATGGGATTATGCCGCCTGGCGGCATGATCCCTTAAAGGGGCTCCAACAAAAAGCATCCACCTTCGGTGGTCTTTTTTTATTTATCAAGACCTTACCGAAGCAAGCTTCGTCAGGTCTCCCAAATAAAAAATCCCGCTTGTGCGGGATGCTTTTTGTGATCCAGCTGGGATTCGAACCCAGGACCCCATCCTTAAAAGGGATGTGCTCTACCAGCTGAGCTACTGAATCAGTCCCATTTTTTGCGAGTGCAAATGTAGGGCAAATAATTTTCCGAACAAAAAAATAATTGACTTTTGTGGAAAATAGTAAAAAAAAATACTTCCGGACTGATGACCCTAAATTGTAGCTATATTTATCCTCCATTTTTGAGATCATGAGACACTATGACTTTAAAAATAAGGTAGTGATTGTGACCGGCGCTTCATCTGGCATCGGAAGGGCCACGGCACTTGAATTTGCGCGCCATGGCAGCAAGGTGGTCCTGGCAGCCAGGTCAGCTGACAAACTCCGCTCACTCCAGGATGAGATTACACAAATGGGCGCCGAATCACTGGCAGTAGTCACCGATGTCTCAATAGAGGAAGACTGCCGCAGAATGGTGGAGGCGACCATCAGAAAATTCGGTACAATACACATCCTTATCAACAACGCCGGCATATCAATGAGAGCTTCATTCGAGGAGGTTGATATGGCTGTATTAAAGCGTCTTATGGATGTGAATTTCTGGGGCACTGTATACTGCACCAGATATGCGCTTCCGTATGTTGTCAGTAACAAAGGTTCAATAGTAGGCGTGTCTTCCACAGCAGGCTATCACGGGCTTCCTGGCCGCACCGGATACTCGGCTTCAAAATTCGCCATACATGGCTTCCTTGAGACGCTGAGGATCGAATACATGACGCAGAAGCTACATGTGATGATCATCATGCCCGGATTTACAACCTCTGATATACGTAAACATGCTTTGGTCGCAGACGGGTCTGAACAGGGTAATTCACCGCGGGAAGAGAAAAAAATGATGTCTGCAGAATATGTTGCAACCTGGGTCCTTAAGGGCATCAGAAAAAGGAAAAGAAACAAGATAATGACCGTGTCCGGAAGATTCACAGCTTTGCTGCAGAGAATATTTCCAAAGACAATTGACTACATCTTTTTCCTTCTGATGAAAAGGGAGCCCGATTCACCCGTAAAATAAAAGCCATGCCCGACATAGAAGTACAGGTGCGAAATTTAAAGCGTCAGGTGCTCAAATGCCTTCCGGGCCCTGTCTCATACGTTGATAAGAAAGCTTTCGGACGTGCTGCCGACATAGCTGTCGCTTCTTATTCTTCCGGCAAGACTTACCTGGAAGAGCCGCTGGTGATTTATTATATGGAGCTTGCACGAATTACGGCATGTGAGATAGGATTGGGATTACCAGCAGTTATTAGCGCACTCCTTTCTGGCATTAGCAAGGGAAGTGAGGGGTGGAAGAAGATAGAAGAACTTAAAGACCCTGCTATCGGGAGCGTTATCACAGGGTTATCCCGCGTGACTGCACTTAAAGGAAAGGATTTCACCGGGCAGGCAGAAAACTTCCGCAAGCTTCTGCTTACACTGGCAGATGACGGCAGGGTGATTCTGATTGCACTTGCAGAGAGACTGCAGATGATGCGTCGGCTAAATCAACTTCCTGATAAAGAGAGACTTTCTGTAGCTTCTGAAACATATTTCCTTTTTGCCCCTCTGGCTCACCGGCTGGGGTACTACAACATCAAATCGGAAATGGAAGACCTGGCCATGCATCTGATGGAGCCAGGTGAGTATAATGAAATTGATGCAAAACTGAAGCAGACCACTACCTCGAGGAACAGACTTATCAGAGAGTTCTCGCAACCGCTTAAGGAGAGATTCGATGCGCTTGGAATGAATTATGAGCTTAAGAGCCGTACAAAGTCTGTGCACTCCATCTGGCAAAAGATGAAGAGACAGGGTGTGACCTTTGAGGAGGTTTTTGACATTTTCGCCATACGCATTATCATTGATACTGACACTGCCCATGAGAAATCGTCATGCTGGCAGGCCTATTCCGTTGTCACGGACCTGTACCAGCCTGATCCAAGCCGGATGCGTGACTGGATCTCGGTACCGAAGACGAACGGTTATGAATCGCTGCATACCACTGTGGTAACCCAGGCAGGCAAGTGGGTAGAGGTGCAGATACGTACAAAGCGCATGGACGAGATTGCAGAAAAAGGTCTTGCAGCGCATTTCCGCTATAAAGGATTGAAGGGTGAGGGAGGACTCGATGCCTGGATGTCACAGATGCGTGAGGTACTGGGCACTGTGGAGAAGGAGGGAAGCGACTTATTGGGAGAAATAAGACCGGGACTTTATTCCGACGAGGTTTTCGTCTTTACACCCAAGGGAGAGGTGAAGCAGCTGCCCGCAGGGGCGACCCTCCTCGATTTCGCCTTTGACATTCATACTGAGGTGGGCTCAAAGTGCGTCGGAGGCAAGATCAACGGACGCAATGTGCAGCTTAAGCAAAAGCTCCAGAACGGTGACCATGTCTCTGTCATCACTTCTGTGAAACAATCGCCCAAGCGTGACTGGCTGGCGTTTGTCATCACCAACAAGGCGCGTTCAAAGATCAAACTGGCTCTGAATGAGGAAAAGGTTAAGCTTGCAGCTGAAGGCAAGGAAATACTTACAAGAAGACTTAAGAACTGGAAGATACCTTACGGAGATGCAACGGTGGTAAAGCTTCTTGAGGAATATGGATTCAAGACTTCGCAGGATCTGTATTTCAGCATAGCAGTAGGGGAGACCGATCTGCTGGATGCAAAGAGGGTGCTGCTGCGCTCTGAAGAGAGCACTGAGCCGGCGGCTGCAAAGTTGCCAGAGGCACATGAACGGGAGGAGCCACTTAAGGGAGGAGGAGATTATCTTGTTATAGATGAGAAGATTGAAGGACTGGACTACAAGCTTTCAAAGTGCTGCAATCCTGTGTTCGGTGACCGAATCTTCGGGTTTGTGACCGTGCTTGAGGGGATTAAAATACACAGGGCTTCCTGTCCGAATGCTGATTTTATGATGTCAAACTTCCCTTACAGGGTGTTGAGGGCAAGATGGACAAGGCTCGATGCAACCCGGGGTTTCCTGACCTCAGTAAAGCTGACAGGTGTTGAGAACCTTGGCATCGTAGCACGAATAACCGATATACTGTCAGAATACAGGGTGTCGGTCAAGAATTTCTCCTATAAGATGGACAATGGTCTTTTTGAGGGTAAGATCGATCTGCTTGTACCAAATATCAATATGCTCTACGGCCTGATAAAAAAGATGCAGGCAGTCAAGGGTATAACCAAGGCAAGCAGGATAGATAATTAGTACCTCGGGTCCGGGAGGACTGGCAGCTTAGCCATCTTTTCCACTTCAATACTTGTTGCGCCAAACTCATCAACCACCTTTCCCTGAATGAGGTAGGTTCCGCTGCCGCGGAACGGCCAGCTTACCAGCGACTGAGGGAAGTGGGTCGTGTCGAAGAACTCGCCGCGGTTGTCAATGAAGCATCCGAAGTTCATCCACTCCCTCTTAACGGTCTTGATATATTTCACTGTCACCAGGTGTCCTGCCATTTTTACCCTGCGTCCAACCATTCCCTTCATTTCCGATGCCATAACCTCGCCCCTGAACTTTGTCTGCAGCATGTCAAACCATGAGAGGGTCACCGGGAAGCCAAGCAGTTCAATTTCGTCATAGGCATCCTCGAGCTTCGTCTGCTCAAAGGGAGGCATCACAAACTTTTTAGGTTCAGGGTTGAACAGTGTACGTGCCGTTTCACTCTTCCCTTTGTTAATAAGCATGTGTGCCTCCCAGAGCAACAGCGCCTTGCTTTTTCT
>Ga0207931_1000114_pt1 | contig 29161 bp, 22 predicted proteins | sample NGESurdeep092012_2_FD_184478 | JGI IMG/M metagenome (GOLD analysis project Ga0207931, IMG submission 184478) | Arctic peat soil microbial communities from Barrow, Alaska - NGEE Surface sample 415-1 deep-092012 (SPAdes) | ecosystem: Environmental > Terrestrial > Soil > Wetlands > Peat ...
TTGTTGGTGATGCAAGAGCCGGGTACAGCAGCGGGCAGGCTCTCAAAGCATTACAGGAAACTGCTCAGCAGGTGTTGCCGCAAGGATATGGCTATGAGTTCTCCGGATTGAGCCGCGAGGAGATAAAAGCAGGCAACACTTCTACCTATGTTTACATATTATCAATACTATTTGTCTTTCTGTTCCTTTCTGCCTTATATGAAAGCTGGACAGTGCCTTTTACTATTCTGCTCGGAGTTCCACTTGCTGCCTTCGGCGCTATGCTGGCACTTACACTTAACAAAAGCCTGACAAATAATGTTTATGCCCAAATAGGTCTCATTACTCTGATTGGTCTCGCCGCCAGTAACTCTATCCTTATAGTTGAATATGCCAAAGAGCGTGTTGACCGGGGCATTGAAATTGTCGAAGCCACTATTGAAGCTGTTCGTTTGCGACTGCGTCCTATATTGATGACATCATGTGCTTTCATTTTTGGAGTATCTCCTTTGGCAATAGCTACGGGTGCGGGTGCCATTGCACGTCAGACGATTGGATGGTCAGTCATAGGAGGTATGCTCGCAGCCACTTCATTTGGTATTTTCGTTGTACCGGTTTTGTTTATCTTAATAATCCGTCTTACCTATGGCAAGCAAAAACTCGCTGACCTTCAGGCAAAATACGATAGAACACCCACTACTCTTGAGCAAAAATAAAACCACAATAACTTCATTTTTATCAGCTTAATCAGTGTACTGCAAAAGCCGGGTATATTGAACACATCTCGCCGGTTTTCATGTCAATATTGAAATATATTAATTGATAATAATTTAGCTCCGGCTACAGATGGTCAATCCCATCCGGCGAAAAGTGATCAAGGGTAATGGCTTTCCCATCTCACCCCAACAAAGTAAAAATTAAGGCTGTGTAAATCTTTTAACTATCTGACAGAAAGTCAAGCATCTCTGCTGCGTTCTTATTATCGGGATCAAATTCCAGAGCTTGTTTAAAATACACCCTTGCCTTATCGTAATTGTAATTTTTCATATATGTCCTTCCCAGATGATAAAGCGCAGAAACATGTTTGTCGGTTTTATTCAGAAGCCTTTCAAAAAAGGTAATTGCTTCATCATATTTACCCGAAGCCTTTAATGCAATACCCATATAATAGTTTGCCATAAGAGTTTCAGGACAGTACTCAATTAGCTTCCTGTATGAAGCAATACTTTTATCTTCATTGCCAAGATGGTAATATGCCAGTCCCATCCAGAGATATGTCATGGGTAAATGCTTGCCTGATTCGATTATTTTATTGAAAATACTAACAGCTGCTGAAAAATTAGTGGATCTATAGAGAGCAACTCCCAGCCTGTACATAACATATGGACTGTCAGGCTTTATCTTCAAAACCTTTTCATAGTAGCTGATTGACTTTGACATTTCGCCAAGAATATAATATACATTCGACAGCTCCAGCAGGATGTGTATATTATCGGGATTTTCCTTCTCTGCACATTCGAAATATTCTGCAGCCTCTTTCATATCCCCTTCTAGAAGTTTCATGAAGGCATCATCAATACATTTGTGAACCAGTTGAGACATTGTATGTTTTTTTAAATTTAAATAATCTAACCACGTTTTGTAATCGGAATATATTCATGTAGTCCGAATACATTCCTGAATGCCGGTCTGATGATCCTTTTCGCCGAAAACGTAAGCTCTTCGATCCGGTGTGTGCACCATCCCGAGACTCTTCCAATAGCAAACAGAGGAGTATAAAGCTCCTTTGAAATATCAAGCATTGAATATACAAAACCTGAATAGAAATCTACATTGATACAAACTACCTTTGTTGATTTTTCTCCTTTATATACTCTGAAAACTTCGGGTGTCAGCCTTTCCACAAGTGAATAGAGTTCAAATTCATCAAGCCGGCCTTTTTCAATGGCCAGTTCTCTTGCTTTTGCTTTCAGAATAGCAGCCCTGGGATCAGAGATTGTATATACAGCGTGACCGATTCCATAGATCTTCCCGGAAAAGTCATTTGCCTTTTTATTAAGGATTTTAAGCAGATGTGCTATCACTTCAGCTTCATCCTTCCAGTTCTTCACGTGTATTTTCATATCTTCCATCATTTCCAGGACCCTGACATTGGCACCACCATGCAACGGTCCCTTTAATGATCCGATTGCAGAAGTGATTGAAGAATAAATATCGGTTTCGGAGGAACTGGTCACCCGCATCGTAAATGTGGAATTATTTCCGCCCCCGTGTTCAGCATGAAGAACCAGGAGCAGGTCAAGCAGATCAGCCTCGAGCTTTGAGAATCCGTTGCAATCTCCTTTAATTAAATAGAGGAAGTTTTCAGCGGTGGTCATATTGGGCTGCGGATGGCGGATTGAAAGAGTCTTTCCCTTGTAAAGGTGTCTTAATGCCTGATATGAATATGCTACGATTGTCGGAAATTTTGCAATAATATTTAACGACTGTTTTATCATGTTATCCAGAGCAATACTGTCCGGCCGGTCATCAAGAGTATATAATCCGAGGACAGATCTTGCTAAAATATTCAGTACATCCTTACCTTTCATTGATAGTATCATATCTTTCGTAAAATCATCAGGCAGAGGGCGGAGGGAAGCCAGGTGTTCCGAGAAATCTTTTAATTCCTCCCTGGTTGGAAGTTGACCGGTCAGCAGAAGATAAACAGTTTCATCAAAACCATGTCTGTTTTCTTTCTGAAATCCGGCAACAATATCTTCAATTTCAATTCCCCTGTACAATAATCTCCCCGGAACTGCAACCACTTTATCGCCTTCCTTCTTATAGCCGACTACTTCTCCAACATTTGTCAGTCCGACAAGAACACCTGATCCGTCGGAGTTGCGGAGCCCGCGTTTTACATCATATTTCTCAAATAATTCACTATCAATCTGGCACGATTTCCTGACAGACTTCTCTAACTGTGAAAAAAAACTCTTTTCTTCCATTTATGTTTATTTTTATTGGTTGATTTTTATATGTTTGAGATTATTGCATCGGCAAATTCTGAAGTTTTGAGAAGTTTTGCATTCTCAGTTAACCTGTGAAAATCGTAGGTAACCATTTTACTCTGTATGGTCTTCTCGAGCCCGTAGTATATTTTTTTTGCTGCTTCATCCCATCCCATATATTCAAACATCAGTGCCCCTGAAAGAATTACAGAACCGGGATTGACCTTATCCTGATCTGCGTATTTCGGTGCCGTACCGTGCGTGGCTTCAAATATGGCATGGCCTGTCTCATAATTGATATTCCCCCCTGGTGCAATTCCAATACCTCCAACAATTGCTGCAAGAGCATCAGAAATATAGTCACCGTTAAGATTCAGTGTGGCTATGACGGAGTATTCTGCAGGCCTGGTAAGTATCTGCTGAAGAAAGGCATCAGCAATCACATCTTTAATAATGAGTTTCCCTTCAAGTTCTGCGCCATGCTGGGCTTTATTTGCCGCTTCTTCTCCCTTCTCAGCTGAGATCTTTTTATGCTGGTTCCATGTGAATACCTTATCGCCGAACTCCCTTTCAGCAAGGGCATACCCCCATTTCATAAATGCCCCTTCAGTATACTTCATAATGTTTCCCTTGTGAACCAGTGTTACCGAAGGTAGATTCTTCTTTAGGGCGAAAATGATAGCCTGTCTTATAAGCCTTTCTGAACCTTCCTGAGAAACAGGCTTTATACCTATAGAAGATGTTTCAGGAAACCTGATCGATTTTACACCCATTTCACTTAAAAGGAATTTCTTAATCTTGTCGGCTTCACTGGTACCGTTCATAAATTCAATTCCGGCATATATATCTTCGGTGTTTTCCCTGAAGATATGCATGTTGACATCCTCAGGTTTTTTAACCGGACTCGGAACGCCGCTGAAGTATCTTATCGGCCTGTAGCATGTATAAAGATCAAGTAACTGTCGCAAGGCAACATTGAGCGATCGCATACCCTCTCCAATAGGGGTTGTCAGAGGGCCCTTTATACCAACAAGGTAATCCCTGAATGCAGCAAGGGTTTCATCGGGGAGCCAGTTTCCTGTAAGATTAAATGCCTTCTCGCCTGCAAATACCTCTTTCCATGCCACCTTTCTCCTGCCGTTAAAGGCTTTTTCCACGGCAGCATCAAATACTCTTACAGATGCTCTCCAGATGTCTCTTCCTGTACCATCACCTTCTATAAATGGCAACACGGGAAAATCAGGAACAATCAGTTTACCATTCTCGATTTTGATCTTTTCAGCCATATCAGATATTTTTCTTTGTGCTTCTTATCAGGTTCAATGCGCTTCCGGCCTTAAACCATTCGATTTGTGCTTCATTATAGGAATGGTTTGCAAAGATCGTCTCTTTTTCCCCGTTTGAATGATGAATAGTAATTCTAATCTTTTTACCCGACGAAAACTCATTCAGCCCTGCAATATCAAATTTATCAGTTTCCCTTATTCTTGAATAGTCGTCTTTGTCTGAAAATGTCAGTGCAAGAACACCCTGTTTTTTCAGGTTTGTCTCATGAATTCGCGCAAATGACTTTACAAGTACGGCTTTCACATTCAGAAAACGCGGTTCCATTGCAGCATGTTCCCTTGATGAACCTTCTCCAAAATTCTCTTCCCCGACAACTATGGAACCCATTCCCGACGCTTTGTAAAACCTGGCAACCTGTGGGACCGGTTCATATTTGCCGGTAATCTGGTTAAGGATATTATTTGTCTGATCGTTGAAACTGTTGACTGCGCCAATCATGTAATTATTCGAGATATTATCAAGGTGTCCTCGGTATTTGAGCCAGAATCCTGCCATTGAAATATGATCAGTCGTACATTTGCCCTGAGCTTTAATAAGCAAAGACAGACCTTCATAGTCGTGTCCATCCCATGCAGGGAAGGGATTTAAAGCCTGAAGCCTTTCTGAATCAGGATTAATTTTTACCGAAATGCTTGTTTTATCCTTGGATGGTTTCTGAAATCCGTTCTCAACATCCGCGAATCCATCCGGAGGAAGATCAGATCCTGACGGTTCAGCCAGTTTTACCTTTTCTCCGTTCCTGTTAGTAAGAGAGTCAGTAACCGGATTGAATGCAAGGTTACCAGCTATGACCAGCGCAGTAACTATTTCAGGTGATGCCACAAAAGCATGTGTGTTAGGATTCCCGTCGGTCCTTTTTGCAAAATTCCTGTTGAATGAATGAATAATAGTATTAACCTCTTTTTTGTCAGCATCCTCACGGTCCCACTGTCCGATACAGGGTCCGCAGGCATTTGCAAAAACAGTTCCTCCAATTTTCTCAAATGTTTCAAGAAATCCATCCCTTTCTGCTAATGTACGTATCTGTTCCGAGCCGGGAGTTATTGTGAACTGGGATTTTGCCACAAGGTTTTTCTTCAATGCATCAGCTGCCACGGAGGCAGATCTTGAAATATCCTCATATGAGGAGTTTGTGCACGATCCTATCAGACCCACCTCAATTTTAAGCGGCCAGCCATTCTGTACTGCAACCTTTTTCATTTCCGATATTGGAGTAGCAAGGTCAGGAGTGAAAGGTCCGTTAATGTACGGTTCAAGCTCTGAAAGGTTTATCTCAATTAGCTGGTCGAAGTATTTTCGGGGATTTGCATAAACCTCAGGATCGGCCGTTAGATGCTCCTTTATACCCTCTGCAAGCTTTGATATTTCAGCACGTCCCGTCGAATCGAGGTAGCGCGACATAGCCTGATCGTATCCGAAAACTGAACAGGTGGCGCCAACTTCAGCACCCATGTTACAGATTGTTGCCTTGCCGGTGCATGAAAGAGATTCCGCTCCTTCCCCGAAGTATTCTATAATAGAGCCTGTACCTCCCTTGACGGTAAGCAAACCTGTTACCTTCAGGATAATATCTTTTGCTGAGGTCCATCCGTTAAGTTTACCTGTAAGTTTAACACCTGTCATTTTCGGGAATTTAAGTTCCCAACCCATTCCTGACATTACATCAACAGCATCGGCTCCTCCGACACCTATAGCAATCATTCCGAGTCCGCCCGCATTTACTGTGTGTGAATCAGTGCCAATCATCATGCCGCCGGGAAAGGCATAGTTCTCAAGTATTATCTGGTGGATTATACCAACACCTGGTTTCCAGAAATCAATATCATATTTATCGCAAATTGAACTCAGGAAATCATATACCTCCTTGTTGTTTACATTTGCAGTCCTTAGATCATCTGCCGATCCGGTTTTAGCCACTATGAGATGATCGCAGTGCACCGAAACCGGAACTGTCGTAGCATCCTTACCGGCCATTATAAACTGAAGAAGTGCCATCTGAGCAGTAGCGTCCTGCATTGCCACCCTGTCGGGTGCAAAATCCGCGTAATCGACACCGCCTTTATAAGATCTGAAACCTGTTTTATTGTATAAATGTGCATATAGTACTTTCTCGCTGAATGTGAGGGGTCCTCCAACAGTTTTCCTCATCTCTCCAATGAGTTGAGGTAGCTTTCCGTAGTATGATTTTATAAGTTCAATATTGATAATCATTTAAGGAAGTATATTCATTTGTTAACTGTAAGAGCAAGCTCCTTTTCAACAAGGTCCTTTTCAAACTGAATCCTATCGAAAGTAAACCTGTCTGAAAGGAATTCCATCAGTTTTGAGGTGTCTTCAAAGGCATTTCCAAGACAGGTTGATGCACCCGGGGATGGTGTAATATTGAATATAATTTTATCGCCCAGTATCTTAGCCTCTCCAAGTTCAAGTTTTTTTGTTGCATTGTTAATGATCTGGGGTCTTGTTCCTCCTACTTTTTTAGCGAATTTTATCTCCTCAAGCTTTACTTTCGGGACAATCTTCTTAATCTCTTTGAGGAATGATCTTTTTCCTATCCAGGGGAAGTCATAAACAACATTTTTGAGAAGGTAGTTAAAAATTACCCTGTCGGAAGATATTTTGAGTATGCTTAAAACAGGCTTTATACTGAATCCGAATGTTTTCCAGTATTCCCAGAATGTCGAGTAGTTGTATCTTTCCAGGAAGAATATAGGTTTTGCCGTTGGGCCGAACCGTGTAATATTTTCATTATGTACTTCGGGATCGCCATGAACAGCAGCAAAGGGAAGCTTTGGTATCTGCATTGTGTAAACCTTGCCGTTCAGGACCTTAGGTCCGGTATAGAAACTACCTGCCATCGAAAGGATTGAATAGTTTTTACCATATCCAAGCGATTTGGCAAATATCAGGCTATGGCTTCCAGCAGCAACAACAACGGCTCCTGTTTCAAATTCACCCTTATCAGTTTTAATGATGAAATTATTACCATCACGGATTATCTTCTCGACCTTTGTCGACATGTAAACAGATATGTCAGGGTTAATAGCTTTGGCATTTTCTGCAAAAGAGTGGCATAATTTTCTGAAATCAACTGTATAGCCATCTTCTGTTACAAGTGCAAGCAATTCCTGTTCAGGATCACGTCCTTCCAGAATTCTTGGTTCTATTTTGCCTATTTCTTCCTTTCCGATCATCTTTAATTTGGGAAATAACTGACCAAAAGAAGGATATCGGTCGCGTAAGGTTTTTACCTGATCCTTGCCAACAGCAAGCACCATCTTTGGGACTTTCAAAAAAAGTCCTTCATCACCCTTTACGGCCTTTTCATGTTCAAGGTAATGCATCACCATATCAGCGTAACGTTTTACCTTCTTTGCCTTTTCAAGGGTATAATTGGTTTCTATGTCACCGAAATGAAGAGTCTGGCTGTTCATCCTGGGAGATGAATTTACCAGTCCGAAGTCAGAATACTTTTCAATCAGACCAATGTTTTTCACATTTGTGTATTTGCAAAGGGTATATAACAATGCAGTACCACTTACTCCGCCTCCGATAATTATGACATTGTGATTCATTTTCAGACAAAATTAAAAAAAATTGTAATTGAAAGATGTATACGCAGCTCTAAACCAACTGGCTATGGGAAATATTTAATTACCAGGTCACCGATAATTCGATAATCTATCATTTCGTCCACATCTTTTTCAGGTACAAATCTTGAAAGAGAGGTTGGTTTTTTACCATATCAGCAAAAACCTTCAGAATGAGATTTTCATTTATTGCTTGCATGCTTAAATGCTAAAAGACAGGTAGTTTTATTCCTGCAACAGAGTACACAAAATCTTTCACCGATGTTAGTTCAATATTAAACCTGCTGAGGATATCTTTCATATCAATACGATATCCTTTAGCAACACATAACATTAGTCCGGAAATAGATTTTTGTACAGGGTCTATGCTGCTATTGAACTGTGCCTGAAGCGCATCCACAGGTATATGCTTTATTTCAATTTTCTTTTGAAGAACTTCTTCAAAAATTCTCACTGCATCCAGTTGTGAAATATTTTGTGGACCTCCCAGATCAACTGCTACGTTCTTTAAAGATGGATTGGAAATACTTTCAACAGCAAACTTTGCAACATCCTTAATGGAAATGTACGATAGAGGATTTGTTCCGGTTCCACAGATATTTGCTTTTCCGTTCATGGCATCAAATCCTACTGATGCTGAAAGCCAGACTTCCATAAAACAACAGGGACGAAGTATTGTATAGGTAAGACCACTTTTCTGCAGGTGCTTTTCAACTTTTCTTTTAGCGTTGCTCAATGGAAATTCAAGATCAAAGCTTGATGCTATTGAAGTATAGATAAAATGATTCACCCCTGCTGATTTTGAAGCATCAATCAGATTGATCATACCATTTTCATCAACACGCTGAATGTCATTTTCCCCTGGTTTATAGGAAAAAGGCATGGATGAAACGGTTGTGATAACAGTTTCTACTCCCTGAAGCGCTTTGTAAATGGTCTCTTTGTTCTGAAGATTACCCTGAACAACCTGGACACCAAGTTTAGTGAGTTGTTCTATTTTAACAGGATCAGAGGTTATTCTGACCATTGCTTTCACAGGAAAATTTTTTGCCCTGAGTTGCCTGCAAATTTCAGTTCCTAAGAATCCTGTAGCACCTGCAACCATCACTGTTGAAGTTTCCATTCGACATTGTTATTAAGTTTATAATAATAGATGTTGATAAAATCATATTAAATCGGAATTGGTTTTTAAGGGTTATTATAAAGTATATATTAAATAGTATTATGTTGTTAAACAAAGTATGATTACTTAAATATTTTAAATAATATTGAGGATTCTAATTACAGAATAAAAGAACTATATAATACTTATTATCTGTATTGCTTATATCATATATTTGTAAATGTATAATAATATTTTCTACTTAAGAGCACGGTTTATGTTATAATTTCCTTAAAATTTTGTTGTTAATAAATTAACAACAGAATCATTGGAATAGTTCTCTCTTATAAATAGTTTGAATTAGCTACTTAAGTTACTACAATTGAAAGCTTTAAATGAAGAAAGCAATACTGATGTTTTTGTTTTCGAATTAGCAACTTGGGTTAATTAACTGAAAGTCAATAAGCCCCTGTTGTTTAATACTCTATTTTCTTCCACTCTTTAAATGCATTCTTCTTGAAAATCAGTTGATAGACATGACTATAAACTGCTTGCAGAAATAGTACCGTATACCCATATTTTCTATATCTTCTTGGGGACTCATAAACAACAAGTTCCGAAAAGAAATGAAGCTTCCCAATTTTATGAAGCCTCCTGAAGAAGTCACAGTCCTCTGCATGGACAATATCTACATTATAGCCATTAACTTCCCTGAATGAACTCTTTCTAACAACTTGGCATTCCCCTCCACACAGAGTAAATTTCGTCATAAAGCTGAGGTGAACAATATTATTATAGAAAAAATGAGATATTTTATCTTTCCAGTTAGCTTCATCCGGAAAAATGCTTATGGATGGCGCACCTCCAATAATTTCAGGATTTTCAAGAACTAAAAATACCTCGGGCAGAAATTTGTTTGGATCCTGAATTACTGTGTCAGCGTCACAAAAAATAAATATCTCTCCTGAAGCTATACTTGCACCAGTGTTCCTGACATTTGCTATTGTTTTTGGAGCATCTTTACTGTTTCTTATTACTTTTGCCCCCATCGTCTCCGCTATTTCTCTCGTTTTATCTGTACTATTGTTATCTGCGACAATAATTTCATAGTTGTAGTTTTTGTCTAGTCTTCTAATATTATTTATTAGAACTGGAATTCTTTTCTCTTCATTCAGTGCTGGAATAATGAAAGATACTTTGGGGTTCATAAATATTTTTTAATTAAAAAAAATTCATTCAACAAAAGGTGGTGCACTTCTTAAAAAACCTTATAAGAGAATTTGAGACCACAATTCTTCCCACTATAACTCTTTCTCAAAGATCCTGTATTTCCTCAGTGGCTTTGCATTGAGTTTATGGATAGCATTATTCATTGGGGCATTATCTTCAAGAACATAGTTGATTTCCATCCATGTTTCAGGTGTATAGAGCGACTCACACAGAGCACGATACAAAAGACTGTCAATACCTTTCCCACGATACTCCGGAATAACTCCAAGGGCAAAAAGACGGTAATTACGTAGTTTTGGTATTCCCAGGAGAAGCTTAAGCCATCCGAATGGGAATAAACGTCCATTCAAACCTTTCAATAACCGGTTTACATCAGGGAGAGTAATTGCAAATCCGATAGGATTACCTTCAGGATCTTCAGCAAAAATTACGCCTTTTGGCTGAATAATTGGCTTCAGATCACGCGCAACTGCTTCTGCTTCTTCCTTTGTTACAGATGTAAAACCCCAATTGTTGATAAGGCTCCTGTTCGAGAGATTAATAACCTTCTGTACATCTTCATCATATTTCTTCATATCAACCTGGCGGACATGTACACCATATCGCTTTACGACATCATCGGTAAGAGTCATTATTCTATCGGGTATTGTGTAACCATCCTTTATTGAAATATAATAAACCAATAGATCCTTGACCTTTTCCAAGTTAAAAGATGCCATATGATCAATATAATAGGATGGGTTATAGGGTGCCATTACCACCGGTGATGGGGTGAAGCCTTCCACAACCAACCCCCATTCCTGCGATACAAAACTCCATGGCCCTCTCATTTTTGTCATTCCCTTTTTTCTGAGCCAGGCTGCAGCAGTCTCAAAGAGCACATTAGAGGCTGTTTTATCTTCAATACATTCGTAATAACCGAATAGTCCAATTGTTTCTTTCCATGTCTCCAGAGCCAGTTTGTCAATGAAAGCGGCAATACGTCCAATTGTTTTCTCATTTTCCTCAAGAATGAACAGTGCATATTCGCAATGATCAAGCGTCGGATTACGCTTCTTATCAAATTGACTGAATTGCTCATCCAATAACGGAGGAACCCATATCGGATCATTTTTATATAATTTGTAAGGAAGATCAATGAATCTTTTCAGATCAGATTTTTTAGTAACAAGGTGTATATTCATGTGTTTGTTTTATGTATATTAAAAGCGCTTATATACATGTCAAAACAAGTAGTTATAAGTACCTTAAGTACTTTTACAATACATCAAAGTTATTACTTTTTTAATAACTAATCAGCAAAATCAAAATAACTAAGTATCTAAATATCTATTAATTATAATATTATTCCATTGATTAACCAATAGATTTAATGATTGGAATAGATATTAGCATTAACCTTGAGAGACAGAATCAAATTGACCACCCCAATCCGGAGTTAGGCACATGTCGGTTGGTTATATATGTTTAGTGTTATCAGACCGGATTTTGAAGATGTCCTCCAGGTAATTTATTTAGAGTTTTAACGAATTGTTCCAGGAAATGTGTGAATTATGTAATCTTTTTTTAAAGTTGTATAACATTTTTAAATATAAAGATGCCCACCTTTATAAACAATTGATAGATAATTTCCTTTATTAATTTCTCCTTTTTATATTATATATTGGATTTCTTTAAGGTTATACTTTCTGATTTTGATAAAATACTGAATGGAAATATTTTGACATTTCTCATATACCTCAAATTATAATCACTTAACGATTAAAAACATTTTAAAATTAATTTATATGAAAACAAAAAGAATATTTATTGGATTATTATTATTGCTGGTTTTGTTATTTGTTACTTCCTGTGCTCCTGTTGGCATGACCAAGGAGGAATATGGTTTCCTTTACGGTATTGTTCACGGATTCATTTCCCCTTTCGTATTGATTGCAAAAGTATTGGGGGCGCATATAGGATTGTATGCTGAACATAATGCAGGTTCGTTATATTGGCTGGGATTTATTTTGGGTCTTGTTCTTCTTCTTGGTGGTGGTGGAGGTAGTTATGCAACAAGAAGAAGATGGTATGACTAAAGCAGAAATCGTAAAAGACCTTGTCCAAAAGATAAGAGAGGGAATGTTACTCTAGAAGAATCCTTGTTGTTTATTTAAATAAGTTAAGTGTTTTAGACCGGTTTTTGAAGTGGTCAAAGAAGGACGGATTTTGCACTTCGTATCAGATTACAGGAGGTTTGTGGTCAAGTGAAGTATATTACACTTATCCAATAGTTCTGATTCTGGATCAGAAGCCACCCCTGCAGTCTGGCACCTCCCTAATCCCGCCTTGCGGGATCTTAATGGTCGATCCGGTTCGAGCCCTGACAGAGCAACAGAAATCTGTCAGTTAATCAGGTAAAGTCATCCTGCCAAAAACGAAAATTCAAATAATTAATGTCTGGATCCATAATTAATTAAAAATCCATATAATTTAATGCCATATTATAAAACCTTCTGCACAGTATAAGGATTAAATAAGGAAATTCAAGAAATATCCCATGATGGCATATAAACGAAATATAGCAAACCCGTTTACATTCTTGTTTCTCGTTCTGCCATCAGGTATCAGCCAGGGATTTATTACTGTGTCCCTGCCGTTCATTCTAACGCAAAATGGATTTTCGGTTGCAACAGCTGCCTCAATTACTGCTCTGGGAGTATCCTCAAATATCTGGCGCTTTATGCTGGCACCCATGACTGATTTATCTTTGATCTTCATAAATGGTATGTAACCGGCAATATACTTTGTGCTTTAACACTTTCAATGCTTTGTTTCATACCTCTCGAAACCAGCTCGATAGGTGTATTGACTGTATTTGTTTTTATATCGCAAGTCGCTGCAAACCTGATTGTTGTGCCTGTAGGTGGTTTTATGGCCAAAACCGTTGCTGAAGAGATGAAAGGCAGGGCCAGTGGATGGTATCAAGCAGGCAATCTTGGAGGAGAGGGATTGGGAGGAGGTGCCGGCATTTGGCTCTCAAGTCATTTTTCCTATCAGACAGCATTGATCATTTTATCGATGACTATAATAGCCTGTTCTTTGGCACTCTTGTTCGTACCTCAGGTCCTGGTCGAAAAAAACATGCTCATAAAAGAAAGATTCCGGATGATTGTGGTTGATATAAGGAGTCTTCTGCGCTCACCAGTGGCAATTTTCACCATGATAGTAATTCTTCTGCCCATCGGTATTGGTGCTGCGAGTAACCTGTGGTCATCAGTAGCGACTGACTGGCAGGTTAAAGCTGATGCCGTTGCCCTTGTAACTGGAACACTGAGTGCCATAGCATGCGTTATAGGAAGCGTGGCAGGAGGATGGATAGCCGACAAATCAGGCAGATGGCTGGCATATTTCGGCGCAGGGACATTAATGGCTGCAGTAACCCTGGGGATGACTTTTTTTCAATATAAACCTGAAACATATGTGATCGGTGTTTTATCATATGCTTTCACTTTCGGATTGGCTAACGCTGCCTTCTCTGCCATAGTTCTGCATGCCATAGGTAAAGGAATGGCTTCCACCAAATATGCCTTGCTTTCATCATTGGGAAACGTTCCCTATCCATATATGACCCTGTTTGATGGATGGCTTCATGATGCATACGGTATAAAAATGATGCTGCTCGGTGAAACTTTTATGGGAATAGGCTTTGTGATAATCTCATTACTTGTCCTGGTTAAGCTGAGATCAAAAAAAATTCCTGTCTGAACCATACTGGAAAGACCACTGTCTTTGACCAGAGTTAGCCGGAATAAATTGACTACCCAATGCCGGAGTAAAATTCTTGTTGTTTAGTTATGTTTGTTAAGTTTTATCAGACCGGTTAAAGGTGGTCAGTAAGACTGGATTTTGTAAATTTTTGGACACTCTTTGCTAAAAACCCAATAAACAATATAACCTTTGACAAACTCTTAAACGAAAAACCATAACTATGAAACGCTTGAATCTTGTTATAATGTTTCTGCTTATTGTCGAAGCAGGCAATGCCCAAAAGATTATGGGTTTTACGGATACCCATGCAGCATATCAGATAGATTGGGAAAAACAGTTTGATGCACTACTCAGTACGAAGAACATGGATACCTGGATGCAGTTTCTTAGTTCACATCCACATCATGTTGGTAGTCCGCAGGATAAAGTAAACGCAGAATACATAGCGAACTTGTTTAAACAATGGGGCTATCAAACGGAAATCGCGTCATATTACGTTCTGTTTCCAACACCTAAAACAAGATCGCTGGAACTTACAGGCTCCAGGCCTTTTAAGGCAAAGCTGGAAGAACCAACCTTAAAAGAAGATAAAACTTCAGGGCAAAAAACTGAACAACTACCTTCTTATAATGCTTATTCGGCTGACGGGGATGTAACGGCAGAATTAGTCTTTGTTAATTATGGTATTCCTTCAGATTATGATGAACTGGAAAGAATGGGAATAGACGTAAAGGGCAAAATTGTTGTAGCCAAATATGGGGGATCATGGAGAGGGATTAAACCGAAAGTCGCTTATGAGCATGGCGCTGTTGGTTGCATTATATATTCCGATCCTGAAGAAGATGGATATGCACAGGGTGATGTATATCCTGAAGGTTCTTTTCGTCCTAAGGCCGGAGTTCAGCGGGGTTCAGTAATGGATATGCCTGTTTATCCCGGTGATCCTCTTACCCCGGGAGTGGGAGCTACTAAAGATGCAAAACGTCTAAACAGGAGTGAAGCGGTTACTATCATGAAAATTCCTGTTTTACCAATCTCCTATGAGGATGCATTACCTTTATTGCAATCAATGGGCGGACAAGTTGTGCCTGCATCGTGGAGAGGTGGATTGCCTATCACATATCATGTTGGTCCAAGTAAAGACAAAGTACATTTGAAACTGCAATTCAACTGGGATATAAAACAATTGTATGACGTGATAGCTAAACTACCCGGCAGCGAATTACCTGATGAATGGATCATTCGCGGTAACCATCACGATGCCTGGGTAAACGGTGCTGCTGATCCTGTCAGTGGCACGGTGTCAGAAATGGAAGAAGCAAGGGCTATGGGCGAATTGGTAAAAAAAGGATTTAAATTAAAGCGTACGCTGGTCTATTGTGCCTGGGACGGAGAAGAACCCAGCCTCCTGGGGTCAACAGAATGGACAGAAGATCACCAGGCAGAGTTAAGAAAAAAAGCACTTTTTTATTTAAATACGGATGCTGTCTCCCGTGGTTTTATTAGTGCTTCCGGGTCACATTCATTAGAGCCATTTTTTAATGAAATAACAAATGATGTTATTGATCCGCAAACCGGCGTTAGTATAAAAGAAAGAAAATATGCTCTTGCAATGGTAACTGCCAATAAACAGGAAAGAGATATACTGACCGGGAATAAAGACATTAAACTGGGAGCTTTGGGTGCAGGTTCAGACTGGTCAGGGTTTCTTCAGTTTTTAGGTATAGCATCCATGAATCTTGGTTTTGGCGGAGAAGGGGAAGGTGGAGTATATCATTCTATTTATGATTCATATGATCATTTTGTAAAATTTACAGATCCGGGATTTCATTACGAAGTTGCTTTGGCAGAAACTGCCGGCCGGGCTATGATGAGAATGGCTAATGCTGATGTGTTACCTTTTGATGTCAACAGTTTTTACAAAACAGTTAATGGCTATGTTACTGAATTAAAAGCATTGCTGGAAAATACAAGATCTGAGACAGAACAGGAAAATAAAATGATTTCGGATAAATTATTTGACATAGCACAAGACCCGACAAAGAAGTATCTGTCACCAAAAATGAAAGATGAAGTGCCATATCTTAATTTCAGTAACCTGGAAAATGCATTGGCACAGCTTAAGATTATTTCCGAAGAATTTCAGAAACAATATGAAAGTGCTTTCCAATTGCCTGTTGACAAGCAAAATGAGCTAAATGAAATTTTATACAAAGCAGAAAGAAGTTTGATCAATGAAAATGGATTACCAAAGAGGCCCTGGTATAAACACCAGATCTATGCACCCGGATATTATACCGGTTATGGAGTAAAAACATTGCCGGGTATCCGTGAGGCTATAGAACAAAGAAACTGGAAAGAGGCCCAGGAAAATATTGAAATCGTTTCAAAAACGATGGAAATTTATACCCAACAGGTGCAGCATGCGATGAATATTATTATTAAAAAAGCTCTTTAAAAATTTTGCTGATATCAAAATTCAGAAATATTTAAGCATGCAAATTGGTAATCCTCCAGGCAGGTATCATAATCTTCCTTATCTTGTAATGCTTAGAAACAAAGTCATGAAACCATCATTATTGGACACCCGTATTTTCCTTATGATCGTTATCATGCTGTTATATGCCTGTGACAAGATAATTATTATAGAACCCAGACCTTCTTCACCTGTGCATCTTAGAAATGAAAAACCACATACACCTTTGCCCCTGGGTTGCATAAGGGGCTACTTCGGGGACGATTACTTAACGTTCACACAGCATATCGAAAAGGTTCAACCCATTGACAGCTTCTCAAATTGCTACTTTTACGGATCCTGCAACAACACCCAGAAACAGATAAACTTAATCCGGTGTGACTCAACATCTGTCATTGCATTGTATATTCTTGGATATTCGGTTGATTCATTGCCTGCTTCCCTTCCCGTACCTTCTGAGTTCGGCAAATTTGCGGAAATACAGTTTTATTCATTCCAGGATTGGAACAGTACTTCAGCCGGACACTACACCCTGAACAGTTTCTACGGTGAAAATGTGTTTATTACCGGCAATACCGATGATGTTCTTACAGGTACGTTCAAAGGCGTTCTAAGGTCTCCGTCCGGCAACACAGTGCAGGTATCAGAAGGAGAATTTAAACTAAAGATCCTCAGAAAATATATGCCCTGTGGTCAATAAAACCTGCCATGTTAACTGCCATGAAAAAAACGGCAATAACCATATTGATATTCTTAATGACATTGACCCTGGTTTATGCTCAAAAAGAGAATAAAAAAAGCGTCGTTGGCATAAACTCAGGTATATCCATCCCATTTGCAGACTTTGCGGAAAAAAAAATGGAGAATTTTGCAGGTTTTGCTGGAGCCGGTGCCAATATTGAAATTGATTTCTTCCGCTATACCGGAAAATATTTTGGACTCTGCTCAAACATAGGTTATTCCAATTTATTTTTTAATGAGAAAGCATACAAATCAGAATATGACCGTATCCTGGATCACTATGGCGAAACTACGGTAAATGCAGGCAACTACCAGATATTAAAAGGATTAATAGGCCTCATCCTGAAAATACCTGAAACCAGGCATACTGAAGTATTACTTATTTTTCAGCTGGGTTGTTCCATGAGTGTACATCCCGATTTACTTGTCAGTAATTCAGTGTTGGGAGAGATTAATTCCGTTAAAAAAGACACAAAATGGAGTTCTATGAGTAATGCGGGTATAAAAATCAATTACTATCTGTCTGAAAAATACGGTATCAGTTTAAATTATGGTTTGAATTTCACAAAGCCTGGGTTCTATGATGAAACCAGCATCGAAAGAGTTTTCATTCTGCCGGTCAGATACCAGAACATTAACATAGGATTAGTAATTAACTTATAATTTATGGATGAATGAGGACAAAAACAATTATATCCCTCCTGTTGATATTGTTTGTTTCATGTAACGATAAAAGGCAGAATTTTGACAAAGCTATCATTCCGCTTTCTCCCGTAAATTTTTCAAAGGTAAACTCAGTATTTGATGATTATAATTCAGATTTAAGTGTGTCGTGGAGTGATAAATTCTTTTCCCTGCTCTTTTCGACTAACAGGAACAGTGCTGGAAATGATTTTGATTTTATTCTCTATGATTGTATGGTCTATGGAGATTTGGTAACCGGGGAATTTGAGATATCAGCAGATTGGCAAAGCAATAGTTTAATTGATTCGATAAACAGTCCGAATAACGAATTGGGACCGTATTTTACTTATGATGTTAAATCAGAAGAGTATCAAAACAGCAGGAGTGACACCAAACGTTTTTTTTATACGACCGATATAAACGGGAATAATGATATTTATTATTGCTATTACACAGCTGATGATAATGATATGTTGCCTGTCGGGGATCCTGCTGAACTTACAGGTATAAATTCAGTTTATGACGAAGGATATCTGACAATTCATCCGGATGAAATTGCAAACAGGGAAACGATCTATTTTACATCAAACCGGGATAATACTTTTGATATATACCGTGCCGTAAGTGATGTAAACAAATTGATTGACCAGTCACCCGGACTTACAGTTAATAAAGTTCAGCAGCTAAGCAGTACTGCGGATGATAAATGCCCGTATATCAGGAATAACATGATGGTCTTTACATCAGACAGAACCGGAGGTTATGGCGGTTTTGACTTATGGTACTCCATATTTAACGGGCAGGAATGGTCAGAACCTGTAAATTTCGGAGAGAAAATAAATACTCAATATAATGAGTACAGGCCAATAATTATCCCAACTGACAAAGACGGATTTTTAAATGATCTGATGATCTTTTCATCTGACCGACCCGGAGGCAAGGGTAGATTTGATCTGTATTATGTCGGAATGATCAGACGAAATTAACAAGTTATCTGCCGATGGTAAAGTCCTGCCCGACAGTCCGTTCCTTACTGATCCATGGCAGGAACCACAGGGATTGAATTCAGTATTTAAATCAGATGCAACAACTGTTGAAATTATCCGGGCACATGCAAAGAAAATGAATAGTATGAAATTAAAGCACTAAAAATTGAAGGTTCTCCGATTAACCAGCAAAAGGGCGAATTGTATGGCGGCGATACTTTGAAGGTTAAACCATTCACAAAAGATCCCGGCCTGTCCTGCTACTGTATCCAAAAATACTGTTTGTAATTCTCTCTTAACTGGAAGTTCCCCAGATACCATCACCCAGTTCAAGAGTCTGTCCATTTTCGGTGTAACGGACATTGTCTGCCAGCGGTAACTTCAATGGATCGTTAGACTCAAGGGCTTCAAGGTATTGGTCAATAATACCAATCAGGCAGTCGCGGTTACATGATTGCTGTTTTTTATTACAGCTAAACATGACAAGAAGCAAACAGCAGGTTAAGTAAATAAGTGGTTTTTAAATGTCTCCCCTGCGGTTAGATGGTCCGGAAAATATAATAAATTTGCTAAAGTCAATGTTTATATCAAATAATTGATCTGCCTGAAACTACCAGATAAAATGAAAAGAAACCTGCTAACAGCGATTCTCTTGTTTGGTCTTCTCTCCTCAGGATATTCGCAAGACAAAATAATCACTTTGAATTATGATACTATTGACTGTAAGATCAATAAGATCTTACACAATACTATCTTTTTTGACATAACTACTATGGGTGTAAAATCGTCTGGGAAACTGCCCATTACAAGTGTTCTAAACTATACAATTTCTGTAAAAGCAGTTCAGGAAGAACTGAATGGAGTCATTACAGACAGGTTTGAAAGGTTGCGTTTTGGGATGAACGGCGGACCCGGATACATTTTAGCCAGCTCAAAAGATGCTGAGGATTACATGGTTAGCTTTGGAATAACTTCTGGTCAGGCACAATCCTATTACAAGGATCTGAAATTAGGTCTTTATACAGATGCTGATCTCACCTATCTGATCACCCAGAATTATGGTGCCGGAATTAAATACAAATTCTTTGATACTTCCAGCTGCCTTGAAGGTTTTTTTGACCCTCAGGACGGTGTCCACCTGATTTACACTACTTATAAAGAACAGATTTATGTGAATTTTTTTGGTGTATTGTTCGTTTATCAGCAATCACTGGGAAGCCAAAATTTATTCAGGCTAAATTCTGCCTTTTCGTTTGGATTAACGACCTACCGAAATGAAGCTGAATATCTTAATGGATTTTATCTGTTAACAGGCAAAAATTTTGGCACAGGCACCAGCCTTGGATTAGAATATTTTATCACCAGCTATTTCTCTGCCGGAGTCGATTTATCAGCTTTCTATTCATCAATCCGGAAAATTAAAATTACAGATGGTACCAATACATCAAAAGTTGATCTTGAAAAAGAAAATTATGAGAATTTAACAAGGCTTGATTTGTCATTCGGAATCAGATTTTACCTATGGAAAAAATGAAAAAAATAATAAATATCTCTTGTATATTTTCCCTTATGATTTCAGCAATATCCTGCAGTGATGATTTCCTGGCGAAGAATATTGTGGATTTGTACACTCTATCAGATACTTTGTATTTAAATAATAATCAGGAGAATGTAGAAACCTCTGTACAGCTTCCGGCGCTCACAAATTCGAATTATACCGTATTTATGCAGCCAAAATGGTTATCATTTAATTCAATGCATGGAAAAGTGACAGGAGGCAGTGTATCTTTATCATTCAGTATAGCAAAAGGGTATTTTTCAAGCGGGTATCAGACTTATTATGCCACGATTATGCTCGACGTTGAAAATGTCGGATTAATATCGTTTCCTGTGGCCTATTCCAATTTCGGATCACCTGCCCTGCAATGCTCTGCTTCTTCTCTCAATTTTGAATCATCAGGCTCGCAGACATTTACAATAAGCAATACTTCCGAAGGCATATTGAACTGGAAAATTACCGGAATACCTGATTGGCTTATAATCTCTCCATCTTCCGGATCATTGAACAACGGTTATTCAACAACGATTACTGCCTCACTGAACTTCGATAACATTGTTCCGGGACATGACCTTCCGGCGACTCTGCAAATAAACAGTAACTCAACCACGGGCAATTTTAACATTGCAGTACATGTGTCGGCAAAGGCAATAATTCCGGCTGAAGTGAGACAAATCAACGGAATTGTAACAGATGCCGAATACGACCATGAATCGGGAATCATGGCCATATGCACAAGGTCACCGAATTCGTTGATTATATTCAATACAAACACAAATGAATCAAATACAGTTTCGTTGAACAAAACACCCAGTTGTGTCGGTCTGTCAGAAGATGGACATAAGGCAGTGGTTGGCTACTCTCTATCCTCAGTAAGTTACATTAATATCGATAATCTGGAAATTACCCGGGATTATACAATTGACTGCAGTCCCTATGATATTGTTCTTGGTAACAATGGCTGGTGCTACATCACTCCTACTGTTGACCAATGGGTCTATTTCCGGAACCTTAATTTAAATTCAGGAGAACTGATTATTGGTAAGAATGGGTATACAGTATATGAGAGGACTATCATCAGGAAAATCCCAGGAAAACCTTATCTGGTCGGAAGTAGGCTTGGTCTGAGCCCGACCGGGATACTTATTTTCGACCTCTCCAAAGGACCAACCAGTGATACAATTTCGTACTATCATGAGTCAATTTTTTACTTCTGGATTTCAGAGGACGGGACTAAACTTTATGGCGGTTGCAGAAAAGTTTATAATTTACCAGAATACGATACGGAGTATCATTCGTTTTCGCCTCAGGTTTATGGTCAGATTGAATCAGAGTTATCGAATATTTCTGCTCTTGAAGAATGTCCGGTCATCAACAGCATTTTCGTCAATTCTTCGTATTTCTATTTCCAGTCAGGATATTCATCTCTGATCGAGCAATTCAATATATCAAATCTGAATAAAATCAAAACATTTAATGTATCTCCGGTCTTTGTTACTGAAAACGGGATCAAAACATTATACGAAACAAGTCCAAGGTTCATTTTCGTAAATAAAAACGGATCAACTCTGTATGCCTTAAAAAACCTGAAAGAGAATTATAATAAAGACTATTGGACAATTGAAACATTCCAGCTCTAAAATTCCCTTCATGAAAAAATTATGCTTAATCGCTCTTTGCCTTTGGTCTTTAGTTACACCTGCACAAACAGTCTATCGGCATGATCAGGTTTCCAGGTCTGAAGATCTTTCAGTAATAGTTTCATTTCTTTCCTCCAATATTATGGAGGGTCGTGAAACAGGAACCCGTGGTGCTTTATTGGCATCAGATTTCATTGGGGTGATGATGGAGCAAAATGGCCTTGAACCTTTTGGAGACAGGTGGAGCTGGTTCCAGAATTTAAAACTGATCCGCTTTAACAATGAAAAAACAGAAACCACTGAATCTGAATACATTGACGGGGATTATTATCTTGAAGGTGATACTACTGTACTCCATGCCAGTGCAAAAATTGATACCCTGAGTGCTTGTAATGTAACAGGTATTATTTACGGAAAAGATACAACCCGCAGTATTATAATAGGTGCCCACTATGATCATCTTGGTATACGAAACGGGTTAATTTATAACGGTGCCGACGATAATGCCTCAGGTGTAACAGGCATGCTTGCTCTTGCAAGTAGATGGGCATCCTCAGGAGAAAAACCTCCATGCAATCTTGTCTTTTCAGCCTGGACCGCTGAAGAGGAGGGACAGCTTGGAAGTCAATATTTTGTCAGGCATACAGGAGCAAACCCCGACAAGATCCTGATTTATTTCAATATGGATATGATATCACGAAGTGCTCCCGAGGATACTACCGGACGGCAGCTCAGCATCGGGACCCTGCCTGTCAGTGAAAACCTGAGGCAAATTGCAAAAGTGATTAATCACGGATTTAAGAGGCCGTTTGAACTCGACCTGTGGGATGTGACCGGCCATACAGGCAGTGATTACAGGTTTTTCAGCGAAGCCGGTATTCCTGTTATGACATTCTTTTCAGGCTATAATGCTGATTATCACACTCCGGGGGATACATCTGACAAGATTGATCTTCAAAAAATGAATGATATACTGATCCTGGTTAATGAATGTATCCGGAAAGTATTGTCAGAAACATACAGTAACTGATCACGCCTTAAATGATTCACTTCTTACAGTTACATAATCGAGCATTTTCATATTCACTTCGACTCCAATTCCAGGTTTTGCTGGTACATCCATTGTTCCATCCAGATTGACAACAAACTCGGGTTCAACGATATCCTGTTTGTAATACCGCTTGCTGGCTGAGATATCACCCGGGAGTGTGAAATTGGGTAAAGAGGCAAGTGCAACATTCCCTGCGCGTCCTATTCCTGACTCAAGCATGCCTCCGTGCCAGACAGGAATATTCTTCGAGGCGCAATAGTCATGAATCAGCCTGGATTCCGTAAAACCTCCAACCCGGCCGGGCTTAATGTTGATCACCCTGCAGCTGTCGAGTTCGATGGCCGCTCTTGTATCGTCAAGTGAATGAATGCTTTCATCGAGACAAATCGGGGTCTTTAGTACGTGCTGAAGTTTTGAGTGATCAAATATGTCTTCATAACCAAGAGGCTGTTCAATTAGAATTAGATTATAATCATCCATCCGTTTAAACAGGTCCAGATCATCCAATGTATAAGCTGAATTTGCATCAACCTGCAAAAGCAGATCATGGAATTCCTTCCTGAGTGCCTCAACAAACTGAATATCAAAGCCGGGAGATATCTTGATCTTGATCCTTTTATATCCTTCGGCAAGGTAACCCTCAACTTTCTTAATAAGTTTTGCAGTTGATTCCTGAATGCCAATACTCACACCAACAGGGACTTTTTCCCTTACTCCTCCCAACATTTTTGAAAGAGATAAACCCCTGATCTTTGAAAATGCATCCCATAAAGCTGCTTCAAGACCTGCTTTGGCCATCATATGTCCCCGGACCTTTGAATAATATGAAATTGCTTCATCAATGCCTGATAAATCTTTACCAAGAACTGAAGGAACAAGAAAATCCTTCAGAATATGCCACGCGGTGGGAACGGTCTCATAAGAGTAAAATGGAGTCCCTTCGGCCACACTTTCACCCCAGCCCTTAACTCCTTCAGCATCAACGCTGACTATTATATGTTCCTCATCATATTCAGTTCCCATTGATGTTACAAACGGACTTACCAGGTCCATTTTAATATGGCGGAGTTCAATCCTTTCAATAATCATTCTTTTATTTGTTTTTGCTTTAGTGTTTAAAAATAACTAAACTTAAGGCATATATACTAATAGTAATTAAAATCATGAAAAAGATTTTATCCCTTTTGTTATGCCTTTTAATTATATGGCCTTCAATACTACTGGCCCAGAAGGCAAAGGTCTATGAAGTAAAATCCCCAAATGGATCCATTGCCCTGAAGGTGGAAGCAGGAGCTAAACTGCTTTGGTCGGTTCAACATAAGGGCCAGCAGATTATTGAACCTTCGGCAATATCGTTATTATTGCAAAGCGGGGAAGTTCTGGGTGATAATGCAATAATTTCAGCTCCTAAAGTCGAAAAAGTAAATACCAGTTTCAACGCAATAAATTACCGGAAATCAGTGGTTTCTGATGTTTGTAACCAGATCACCCTTAACTGTAAAGGCAACTATGGAGTAATATTCAGGGTCTACGACGACGCTGTAGCCTACCGGTTCTTCACCAAAAAGCCCGGAGAGATAATCATTAAAAATGAAGAGGCAAACTTCAACTTTACTGAAGATCACAAAGCATTTGTCCCGATCCAATGGGATTACCGTGACGGGAAGAATTTCAACTCATCATTCGAAGCTCTCTACAGGGAGATAAACCTTTCAAAATTCCCTAAAGATTCGCTGGCTTTCCTTCCTGTGCTCGTCGCTGCCGGACAAAACAAAAAAGTGGAAGTGCTTGAGGCTGATCTTGAAAATTATCCTGGTATGTATCTCGACCTGAATGAGACCGGTAAAGGTTTCAAAGGAGTATTTGCTCCCTATCCATTAGAAACATACGTTAAGGGTTTAAATATAATCCCGATCAGAAGAGCCGATTATATTGCCCGAACAGATGGCACACGAAGTTTTCCATGGCGGGTCACAGTAATAAGCGAACAGGACAAGGACCTGCTGAACTGCGATATTGTACAGAAACTGGCTTCTCCCAGCCGTATTTCAGATATCTCGTGGATAAAAGTCGGCCAGGTATCATGGGACTGGTGGAACAATATGAATATCTCACATGTTGATTTCAGGGCAGGCATGAATACTGCATCATACAAGTATTTTATCGATTTTGCTTCAGGTTATAAAATCCCCTATATCATCCTCGACGGAGGATGGAACACAAGAGGCGATCTTACCATGGCACGGCCTGAGATAAATCTTGAGGAGCTGGTGGCATATGGAAATCAAAAAAATGTAGGATTAATTGTTTGGGCCTCATGGCAGGATATTCTTGCACAGAAAGAGAAAGCATTCCCGTATTATAATAAAACCGGCATTAAAGGAATGAAGATTGATTTTATTGACCGGGACGACCAGGTTGCAGTTGCCTCAACATATGAAATTGCAAAGCTGGCAGCGGAAAATAAATTGCTTGTTGACTATCATGGTGTTTTTAAGCCAACGGGTCTGCAGCGTACATATCCTAATGTAGTTGGCTATGAAGGTGTTAAAGGGATGGAAAATGTGAAGTGGGCGAATGAAGATGTTCCGCGTTATGATGTTACACTGCCATTTATCAGGAATCAGGCCGGTCCGATGGATTATACGCCGGGGGCCATGCGGAATTCAAACATGGTAAATTTCAGGGCAATTAATTCAATGCCCATGAGCAAGGGCACCAGGGTTCATCAGATGGCTATGTACGTGGTTTTTGAAGTCCCGATTCAGATGCTTTCGGACAATCCCACTATTTACCTGAGAGAAAAGGAATGCACGGATTTTATTACTAAAGTCCCCACAACTTTTGATGAAACAGTCCCTCTCGATGGTAAGGTGGCAGAGTATGTGGCAATTGCACGTAAGAAAGGTGATACCTGGTTTGTCGGAGCAATGACAAACTGGACCCCGAGGGAATTAACAATTGACTTTTCATTTCTTGGGGATGGTAATTATAAGGCCGAGGTTTTCAGGGATGGCATCAATTCGGATCGCGACGCGACTGATTATAAAAAGGAAGTCATCAACATAAAGAAAGGTGATAAGCTGACTGTTAAGCTGATGAACGGAGGAGGGTGGACCGCCAGGATCGAGAAAACAAATTAAGTTGTATTGCTATGAAAAAAACAAGAATATGGATCAGGTCTGCACTTATTTGTGCGATTTCGAATATAGTGGCATTGCCCATGATGAATGCCCAGACTGAAGTGATGGCCTGGGGAAATCTCACAGGGATAAGGGTTGAAGGGCAGCTGATGGAATTTGAGACGAGTCTGAGGATTGCTGGAAAAAACTGGAGCATTATCAGTGCGACCGGAAAAGAAAAACAATCGCGTCCAAGGTACGACCGTGAAGGATTAACGCAAACAGTCAATACGGATTTTGGAGGCTTCCAGTTTTCTGAGATCGTAAAAGAAACCGGCTCAGGCAGTGCAACTGTATCGGTGACCTCAAAAGCATTAAGGGACACAATTATTGATGGTGCCTATTTCTGCATAGAACTTCCTGAAAAATATTACGCAAATGCCATTGTCCGGCTGAACGGTTCAGGTAAAAAACAAGCATTATCAGGACTGGTTTCAACATTAGAAAAAACCAGGAAACTATCGGCAAAAAGCATAATTGCAGAATCTGACATACGTCAGTTGTCAATTACACTCGATGCTCCATCCTCCCTGATAATCCGTAAAGAAAAAACCACCCAGGGATACCAGCTTTATTTCGGCCTTATGGGTGCTGACATTAAAAAAGACCAGCAGTCTCAAAGAATTTTCACAATCAAAGCTACAGGAGCAATTGACAAGACACCTGCCACGATTGTTGTGGACTATCAGAACCCAGGCCGGAGATTTGACGGATTTGGCGGGAATTTCCGCCTCCAGAATCCAAAAGCTGATCCGCAGGTTATCCAATACTGCCTTGATAATATGAGGGTGGCATGGGGAAGGGTCGAAATGCCATGGAGCATGTGGCAACCTGATGAAAACAATGATCCTATTGAAGCTGCCAGAGCCGGAAAGCTGAACCTGCATGTGCAGGAATCGATGCTTATGGCACAAAAGCTTGCAAAGATCGGAATGCCAATAATCATCAGTGACTGGTCAGCACCCAACTGGGCAATTCTCGGTGATCCCAGAGATGCATTCCGCAATCGCAGTAAAGGGATATACGGTTATCCTCTCAATCCTGAGAAAACCGGGAAAATCTATAAATCAATAGCAGACTACATAGCTTACCTTAAACAAAACTATGGAGTGGAACCGGACCTGTTCTCTTTCAATGAATCGGACCTGGGGATCAATATACGGCATACAGGTAAGGAGCATGCAGATTTCATCAAAGGATTCGGGGCTTACCTCGCTTCACGCGGCATTGCTACAAAAATGCTCCTCGGGGATAATTCAGATGCCACAACATTCGATTTTATTATCCCTGCCATGAACGATCCTGAAACACATAAATATATCGGAGCAATTTCGTTCCATTCATGGAGGGGATGCGATGATGAAACCCTTAAGAAATGGGCAGGCGCCGCAAAAAAGATGAATCTTCCTCTCTTAGTTGCAGAAGGGAGTACCGATGCTGCTGCATGGACATATCCCGAAATCTTCTATGAACAAACATTCGCTCTTTATGAGATCAACCTTTACGTCCGGATTTGCTCATTATGCCAGCCCCTTTCAATACTTCAATGGCAGCTGACCTCAGACTATTCTGTTCTTAAAGGCGATGGAATTTACCGGACAGAGGGTCCTCTCCAGCCTACCAGGCGTTTCTGGAACCTGAAACAGTTAGCATCAACACCTGAAGGTGCTTATGCCCTTCCGGCTTCATGTAATAAAGTGGAGGTCAATTGTGCAGTATTCGGTAATCTGGCCCGTGGAGAATTTGCTGTCCATATGGTCAACAATGGAGCTGAAAGACCAGCCGAAATAAAAGGATTTCCGGCAGATGTTACCCTGATGGAAGTCTACGTAACTGATGAGACCAGGGGAATGGGAAAGACCGGGGAGATCAGGGCTGTGGATGGATCGTTCACTCTTAATCTGCCACCGGCTGCGATGATTACCCTGATAAGTAAAAAGTAGTGGCCGGAAGACCGAAGACGACAGATTATTCCCCCCTTGAGGGGGGGCGACCGTTAAGATCCCGCAAGGCGGGATTAGGGAGGAGCCAGTCTGCAGGGTAGGTTTTGTGGTGGAGCTGGGGGGATGTAAGTGATTAAGGATTCCTGCTTACCCTTTTCAAAGCTTCCTTCACCGATGCCTTGAAAATATTATATGACCAGGTGGCTCCAGATATTGCATCTAATTTATCAATTTCCTGGGTTTCCATGAGCTTTTTGGGATAGGACTGAACTCCTTCCCAGTCATTTCTGCACTGCTGAATGTATAGCTCATTATCCTTAAAATGCTTTGCATACAAGCTATCGAATGGCTCATGAAGAGCGGAGTCCCTTATTATAAAATCAATGCCGGTAAACAAACCCTCCTTAAGTGTAAAAGATACACTTCCCCAATAAGGCTCGTCAATATATTTATACCTCGACTGACCTGAATATTTTCCATCCGGATAATTTTGCAAAGTATCCTGATCATTTTTTGAAGATGCATTTATAGAATCATCCATGTGAAATGATAATGTGCCGATTGCCACTAAAGAAATACCAGCTGCAACAATTATTCCCCTTTTTTTCATGCCACGTAAATTATTTACTGCAAAGATTTCAAGAACAAGATAAAATTAAACATTATTTTCTTTTATATTATTCTTCCTTAATCTGTTGACATTGGTTAACAGATGGAGTAATTTTATACTGTGAACCTTAAATAACTTACTCTATCTCTCATAAATCATTAAAAGCCAAAACATATGGAAAATATATTTCACAGCCAGACTATCTGGGGCATCCTGATACGTTTTATAATGAATCTTTCTTTCCTGTTAATTCTTATACAAATCCTCTATTTCAGATATTCAAAAAAGGAGAAGTTCAT
>Ga0207931_1000117_pt1 | contig 28640 bp, 30 predicted proteins | sample NGESurdeep092012_2_FD_184478 | JGI IMG/M metagenome (GOLD analysis project Ga0207931, IMG submission 184478) | Arctic peat soil microbial communities from Barrow, Alaska - NGEE Surface sample 415-1 deep-092012 (SPAdes) | ecosystem: Environmental > Terrestrial > Soil > Wetlands > Peat ...
AATTCCTTTGTATCTGGGGGCTGTCTCTCTCTGACGTCTTTACCAGATATGACAGGTAAATCGCGCAGGTCTTCGTGTTCCCTAATGGTTGTGGGGTCAATCTTGTTTGTACGGAACCATTTGCGATAAAAGGGAGAATTTTCCGCAGCGAACTGCACTGTGTAACGTATGCGCTCATCAACCAGGGCGTCTAGTTCACCCCGATCCATGGTTTCGATTTCTTGAGAAAAGAAACTCATAATCACCACAACTACTTGATGAATTTGTAATTGTTAACTATAACAGTTGATACTGCCCTTTTGAAAATAGTTAGGTTGAGGCAACGCGCAGCATTTCCCCTAGGGCTGTCCCGGCGTTGGCGCTGAGCATGCGTTTTTTTTACGGTTTTTGTGGCCTCCGTATATGCTCGGTTATATATTGTTGACTGCTGCTTCGTAGCCTCATGCGCGGTCGCAGGGCTTCGAAATCCTGTTGAGTAGCTGCTCGTCTTTGGTTTAGATCCCAGTCCAGGAGTACAACCTTTTAGAAAAAAGTTCCATCCAGACTTTTATTTACAGCACTATACTATTTCTCCATTTATGGAAATCGTGTAATCCCTAATTATTATGTTTTTTTGGGCTTTTTCCAGTGCCCTTTGGACTATAATCTCAATACCTGAGCAGCAGGGAACTTCCATATGCACAACGGAAATAGATTTTATATCCTGTTTCTGGAAGATTTCAGATAATTTGTCCACGTATTCCTCTATGGTTTTATCAAGTTTGGGACAGAAAATTATCAAAACCTTATGCTTTAAGAATCGTCGATGGAAATTGGCATAGGCAAATGGAGCGCAATCGGCCGCCACCAAAAGGTCAGCATTTTTCAGGTACGGTGCATTGGGGTTTAAAAGCTGTAACTGTATGGGCCAACTTCCGAGTTCTGAAGTTAAGGTCACCGGCTCATGCGTATGATTGCCCGATTTACGTAAATCCCGCGTCATTGAACCGGGACAACCGCCGACCAATGGTAACGCTTCGTAATCAGGAATTTCAATGTTATTTTCCTTTAAAAAGTCAATAGCTTCATTTACAAGATCCTCCTGGCCGTGTTCCTGAAGATGCTGCAGGTGGGCTTTTATGACATTAGGTCCTGCTTTTGCGATATTTTCCATAACCTTGCGTTCATCATACGGTTCGCCTTCTCGTGTTTCAATTTCTATAGCACCTTCCGGGCAATCCCCAATGCAGGCCCCTAAGCCATCACAGAATAAATCACTTATAAGTCTGGCCTTCTCGTTAATTACCTGCAAGGCACCTTCAGGACATCCAGTAACGCAACTGCCGCAACCAGTGCATTGTTCTTCATTGATTCGGATAATATCCCTTTTCACGCATCATCTCTCCTTTCTATAGGATCAGGGCTTTTACACCTCTAAATAATCAACAGATGTTATAGACCTCGATCGTTGAGGGCGGTTTGGGGGCAATGTCATGAGTGACGCTGACAATGCCGGGCGCTTTGCGCTATAATCTCCCCGGCGACCTTTTCGAGGATTTCAAGGGGAAGTCGGGTTGATGTCGCTGCTCGCGCATCGATGCTGTCCCAGCAGCGAACCTTGATCTGCTGGCCGCAGTCACGTTTGCCGTCGCGTATGCCCGTAACACGGTTTCGTGAAGGGTCGCCATATACTGGACGACAGAGCAACCTCAACTAAAACAAGCGGCACCTTACTTCGCACTCCATAACTCGTATATTTGCGTCAATCGACCTCGACGGCTGAATAGTACAGCGGTTCCGCGCCCAACGCCGCGCTGCCATTCGTTTCCGACGAAAATATTTTTCTTGACAAGACTTCGTATGGTTACTATTGTCACAACCTTAGTAACGTTTATATATCGTGCTACCGTTACTACGCATGACTGAAAACTGGGGTGTAGGGGGTAACGAAATGACTGCGGATAGCGAATACCGTGTTCACTTCGTAAAACAGGAAAACGGCCCACAAAGGCGGATCCGGCACGGCGCAGTCACGTTGCGCGCGGTGATAGAGAAGCGGACACCAAACGGACGCGTACTCGATAAAATGCGGCTCGGCTCCATTGACGTGGACGCGCTCGAATACGATGTCGTAAGCGACAGGGAAGAATTTTGGCGCGTCACTGATTTGTACCTCGACCTATTTGATATGCCGAACGATGCCGCCGACGTGGTTTGCGCGTATCTATCCCAGGTAGTGAAGCCGGTTACGGAGTGCGAAGCATCGGCAGATAACGATTGCGGCGGTCGGTTGCGCGAAACGATGCGCCCCGATTCGTAAAAAATATGAAACGTGAAGATCGCGCGACGATATCGGTACACGTCAAGACAAAAGCCGAGATAGACGCTATAGGCAAACGCGGCGAGACGTTTGACGAAATCATCAAGCGGTTGCTTGCGTGCTATCGCGAACGTTGCGCGGGCAAATAACGCTTTGGCTGGCCTGGTACCACGGAACTGTCAGTATGCCAAGCGGCGCGGACGGCGAACTATTCACAATAAGTAACGCGCTTATCGTCGCCCCCGCGTTTACAACCGTTATACTTCTCGCACCCTCGACAGCCCGTCATTAACGGGTAAATCAAATCACTCCCTTACAGTTGATACCTACGTCCAGGGAACAACTAATGATAGTCACGATTGCCGATGCCGAGACCGAAATAACCAGGGCACAGCATCGCTTGAAAGAAAGAGAACGTAGTGAGCTCCTAGGGCAAAAATAGGTATATCTGCTGTGCGCTGTCGAATTGTCAAGAGAAACGCGGGTGCCGTGCTCGATACCCCTGCCGACGTTACCAGCTCATTAACGACGAGCCGGCCTTTATTGCTCATCGTCGGGCATAAGTGAACCCTCCGAGTTTTCCGCGACGAAAGTTTATTGGCTGCGCACTGTAATCCTGACACGAGGTTATGACATGCGTTTTATGGTTAAATGTACTATACCAGCCGAAATCGCCAACCCACTGATAAAGAGTGGAACGTTATTCAAACAACTAATGAAGTATGTCGACGACGTGAAGCCAGAGGAGCTGTACTTTACGCCCTCTCACGGACAGCGAACAATATATTTCGTGCTGGATATGCCGAGCATTGACAAAATGGCCTTAGTGACCGAGCCGCCGTGGCTCGATTGGGGGGCTGATGTTGAGATGACGCCGGTGATGACGCTTGCCGACTTGGAAAAGTCGGGACCGGACATGGAGAAAATAGTTGGCGACAGGAGGTAGCTCCGACCTAGAATAATAGACTAGTAAGCCCCTCAATTACGTTGTCGGACTGTAATAGTCGGTACACATGGCGTATGAGTTTGAGTCAATGTGCAGATACGTGTTCGTATGAACAAAAGGTCAAATCGCTATAAGGGAGGTGCAATCTTATGAAAGTATTAGCAATAAACGGAAGTCCGAGAACCAAATGCAATACAGCAACCCTATTGAATAATGCGCTTGAAGGAGCAGCTTCACAGGGGGCAGAGACTGAACTTGTTCATCTTTATAAACTCAATTTTAAAGGCTGCATAAGCTGTTTTGCCTGCAAATTGAAAAATGGCGAGAGCTATGGCAGGTGTGCCGTAAAGGATGATTTGACACCAATTCTCAAAAAAGCTGAGGAGGCCGATGCCATTATCTTGGGTTCTCCTATCTACCTTGGAACAGCTACCGGCGAGATGAGATCCTTCATGGAACGGCTGATATTTCCGTACTTGGTGTATGATGCAAACCACTCAACGCTTTTTACGAAAAAGATCAAGACGGGTTTAATTTACACTATGGGTGCGAAAGAAGACCAGATGAAACTAATGGGCTATGGCCAGTCTCTCGCTATTGTTGAAATGGTAATGAAGAGGATCTTCGGGGAATCGGAATCGCTGTTAGTTACCGATACCTATCAGTTTGACGATTATTCTAAGTATGAGTCAACATCATTTAACGTTGCAGAGAAAGCAAAGAGACGAAAAGAAGAGTTTCCAAAAGACTGTCAAAAAGCATTTGACATGGGAGTTCGCTTTGCCCAAATTCAAGGGTAGCCATTTAGCAGCAAAACACGACATCTTCGAATATACCGACGTTTTCTTCGCGTTTCAGGCTATATTCAGCAACCTGTCTGACACACCTGGAAACTTCTCTCGCGCAAGCGGGAATCTGCGAAGTGGGGCTTGAGCGCCGAAACATCCTGCGGGCGTCACTTTCCATCCGCGCGACCTTGCCTATCGATAAGCGTGCCTAGAACAAGGCGCTTGCTTAGGAGGTGATGATACGCGAGAGGTCATTCTTTCTCCTGTCCTTCTTTCTCCGCATTTCTGAAACACGAAACGAGTGCGTCTAGCGCTTGGATATCGTCCAATCTAGCCTCGGACTCCTCATAAAGTTTTGTTTTCACTTCCGCAAGCGCACGGCTCAATAACTCCGCGTCGCTCCCTGTTAAGACCACCCCTTTCTCAATCATCGTTGCCCCCGTCGCATTGGTCGATGTTACCCGCACACGCAACTAGGTCGTCCTTGAGGTCAGAAGCGTGACGCCTACCGGAGCGGTCCCAAGGGTGAAGCTCGGGTTTTTTAAGAATTTTTTGGTCTGTTTCGTTCATTCTCGCCTCCGAAGAACGAGCGACGGCAAAAAAAACAACAAAGGAATCCCAAACTTTAAATCGGGAGACGTTCAACAAACCTTTGTTGAGAATCTGCACGGGTCGGGGTTGTTTGCTTTGGCCGGCATGCCCCGTCTCGTTCTCTCTCACTTTCTTGTTTTTTACATGAACCACGCTACATAATAGCTTGATCGGTTTTTTCTGACGTCAGAAATAGCGTCAAAACGGTCGTTATTTCTGGTGGTAGGACTCCTGTGCAATTTCTTTGAACCAAGTGATGCGTTGCCACTCAGGCAATATTTATGTATGGTCAACGAACTCTTTGCGATTAGGTGAAAACCGTGGTTAAAATACCTGATGAAGTACTCAACGCGATCAACAACGAGAAAAACCCGAAGATCTTGGCAACCGTCGGTGCGGACGGGGCTCCGCACGCAATCCAGGCGGGAAGCATCGGGGCACCATCGAACGAGATGATGATCGTCGGCGCCATTTTGATGAAGAAGACCGCAAAGAACCTGGAAGCGATGAAGATGGGCGACAAGCTAGCTTCGTTCCTGGTCCTCGACGGCATGAAGTCCTACGAGGTCAGATGCAAGGTGGGGGACTTCGTCACCTCTGGACCGTTGTTCGACAAGATGTCCGAAAAGATCAAGCAGATTGGTCTGACTCTTCAGGGCGTCTGGACCTTCACACCGATCGAGGTCTTCAACCAGAGCGCGTCCTACGACGCCGGCACGAAGATGGCTTAGATCAACATCTCTGCAGGACGTTGGCTCCTGCTAGGTTGAGTGTCACAGCTCTAATCAAGTTTATTGTTGGTTCGCCACCACCAAGTATCCATCAGAGGATTTCAATTAGCCTGTATCGGGGGGGTAGCACTTCACCGTTAGCCGATGCCGCACTTTTTTTTTGCGAACGGCGTGCTATCTAACGTTTGCGTGTAGCTTTGGCGTTCGGCACGAGCGCATTCGCAGAGCCGGAGGCACAGGGGTCCCGAATCCGTGTCTGCACGTAGCTTCCCTCTTTCCACATCGTTGTCGCCTTCCAAGTCTCTTTAGCTTTGGCCGGGTCGAGCCTGATTGAGCGGACCGTGGCCCTCATCTGATCAACGTTGATACCATTTACTACGTGCGCTATTTCCCTGACCTCCTTTGCTGAATACATTATCTACAAAATGGTGCGACTTGCTGCTTCTGGCTTTCACTTTGTTCCCGTTTAATAGTATTCCACTATTTCAGCGCGTTTCACGGTCGCAATACCCGTGGCTGCAAAAAGGCAAGTATCATGACAGAACAATAGCGTGAAAAGGAAGTGATTGTTTATGTCATCAATGAGGGCCGTTCAAATTAGCAAGCCAGGTGCTGATTTCGAATTGGTGCAAAAGGAGATCCCCGAGCCCAAGGAGAATGAAGTACGCGTCAAAGTCCAAGCCTGCGGCGTTTGCCATGGAGAAGCCGTAGTAAAAGAGGGGACCTTTCCTGATATCAAATATCCCCGAGTCCCAGGACACGAAGTTATCGGGACAATTGACAAACTCGGTTCGAATGTTTCTTACTGGGAGGTTGGTCAACGAGTGGGAGTGGGATGGTACGGAGGGCCATGTCTCGAGTGTGAAGCGTGCCGAATGGGAGACCCCAGTGCGTGTACGAGCTTCTTAACCACGGGGGTCTCATTTGATGGCGGCTTTGCAGAATACATGGTCGTACCAATACAAGCATTGTCAATGATACCCCCCGAGCTCAATTCATTAGAAGCGGCGCCTCTAATGTGTGCCGGTAGGACAAGTTTTAGTGCCTTGCGTTACAGCGGTGCGAAGGCCGGCGATCTGGTCGCGATACTAGGCCTCGGAGGCCTTGGCCATTTGGCAGTTCAGTTCGCTCGAAAGCTTGGTTTTAAAACGGTAGCACTGTCGCGCGGCACGGAAAAACAAGAGTTGGCCTATACGCTCGGTGCCCACGTCTATATTGATACTGAGTCTTCAAATCCGGCGATGGAGCTCCAAAAACTTGGCGGCGCACGAGTTATTCTGGCTACCGCGCCCAACGGTAAAGTGATCTCGGACGCCGTAAATGGGCTTGGTTTTGAGGGCGAGTTGATAGTAGTCGCCTATCCTAGCGAACCGATACAAGCCTTTGCCTGGCAGTTGTTAGGCGAACGGCGTTCGATCAAAGGATGGACCGTCAGACCGGCAAAATATTTGTCAGAAGACGTGTTGAATTTTAGTGTTATTTCCGGGGCTCTGCCGATGATAGAAGTTTTTCCGTTAGAGCAAGCCGGATTGGCATACGAGAAGATGATGACCGCCAAAGTACATTTTAGGGCGGTGTTAAGAATAGGTGACTGACGGGAGGTCATGATGCAAGACGTCTTAAAACTTATTCAGGAAAGGCACTCAGCAAGGGCTCCCTTCGATCCGCAACGCCCCGTAGCGAAGCAGGATCTGAGGCAGATTTTGGAGGCAGCGCGATGGTCGCCTACCGCCCACAACATGCAAAACTTTGAAATAATCGTCGTTGATGATACGAAGCTTCTGGAAACGTTGGGTAAGGTTGAATCTCATATCTCGGAGGAATTCATTCAGGAGAACTATCAGCAGCTCTCGTTTTCGGAAGAGGAGTTACGTCAAAAGAAGGTCGGAATCCTCGGCACCATGTTTCCGCCGACCTGGACGGATCCTGCTAAGGTGGGCGAGGCCGTTCGCGAGATTTCGTCCCTGAACCGGACCATTAGAGGTAGTCCGATGCTTCTGATCGTGATCTACGATCCAAAGAAAAGAGCTCCTGCTTCCGAGGGTGATGTGTTGGGCATGATGAGCCTCGGCTGTGTTATGGAGAACATGTGGCTTATGGCGAAGTCCTTAGGGATTGGCTTTATGATAATGAGTGTCTTCAGCGCAGACTCAATAGAGAATGAGGTAAAGCGAGTTCTCAACATTCCCAAAAACGCGAAGATCGCCTACGCATGTCGCCTGGGGTACCCTGTTTCTGCGCCAGCTAAATATCTAAGGGTGCGTCGTGACGTCGAGGATTTCACCCACTATAACGGATTTGGTAATAAGGCGTAAGACTACGCGGCCATACACCCCTTTTCGGCCGCACGCTCGTCTCGCGTAAGAGGCACATAAGGGGTTCAATCGTCAAAATGAATAAACTCCTGAAGTGAAGATAGCCAGTTTGCCACGGAAAAAGAAAAGGCAAAGAGAGAGCGCAGTAAGCGTAAGCGAATTTGTGGACCTAAAAAACACTCTTATAGATCTGGCAAAGCGTACGGAAGCTGCGGGAAAAGCGCTTTAGAACTTCAGTGAGGACGTTCTTACGTTCGGCTGGTATCTGATGTCGCAGTTCCTCGACACGGTGGCAATCTACTTACTGCTAAATCGTAGCAGTCATTACCAAGGTTATCGGTGTGTCAATTTGCGAGGTTGGTAGTGCTGAAACGCCGACAAGAGTTTGTCCGGAAAGACCGTACCACAAATTTAGACTAGCATCGGCGGTCCCGGGGGTATACGCGGTGTACCCTTGCGATGTGTAGCCGCTTATCAGCTGGTTCTTGAAAGCAAGCGCCTCTGAATAAGAGTTCATGGGGTAAACTTGCGCGTTATACGTCTTTCCGTTCTCCGTGAGCGTACCCACGTAGGCTTGCCTACCATTTGCCGTGATGCGCTCAAATGGTGAAACGGTGGTAAGTCCTGCACCTAGACCAGCGGTATTCAATCTGCTCGCGTAATCGGGTAGGCTCGACGACGCTGGCTGCGTCGTGGGTGACGCACTTGGTGCCACTGTCGCTGCTACGGAAGCTGACGCTTGCGGGATCGGCGTGGTCGTGGCGACCGACGCTTGAGTGGTCGGGGAAGCTACCGATCGGTTCGCTATTTGTTGAGACGCAGATATCGCGCCCGCTACGAGAGAAAACAATAAAAGGATTAGCACGCCGTAAAGGATGTAACGCTTCCTAAACCCCCGAGATGGTTCCTTGGGCGGAGAGGGGTACGATCGCTGGCCCAAAGGCTCTTCCCGCTGAGGTGGGGGAGCTGCACCACTCAACCCCGCGTACTTGCCCCGCCCCTCATCGCCCAAAGGCTCTTCCGGCTGAGGTGGGGCAGGTGGCTCGGGCGCTGACGTTGCAGGTGGCTCGGGCGCTGACGTTGCAGGGGGGATGAACGACTCGCCGCAATCTGCGCAAAATGCGGCGTATGGTTGATTTCTCGCGCCACAGTTCTTGCAGAACTTTTCATTATCCATAACGCGCTCGTATAAGTAAATCGGCTCGACAATAGAGCAAAGGCCGGCGTATCCTCAGTGTTATTACAGTTGTTGGCTTACACACACGATTTAAAGATACCGATTTGTGCCCGTGTTTTGGGTGGTAATGTGCCTGTTCATAGAACCGTGTTTGCGGTTGAGACAGACCGAATCAGCCGAAGCTTGACATGACGTTCTCGACAAGACTGTAGGGAATGTCCCTCTTGCTACCCAATGCAAACAGTACGATATCCCTGCAAGCGAGTAGCTTCTCAAAATCCTGAGCAGACAGTACGACGCGCTCATCGCCTTGACTCACCGCCACTATGTTTAACGGCTCGTACGAGTCTGCGATGAAGCGCTCTTTTCTGTTTATGTCGCGGTTTCCCATTTCATCACCCTTTCTTGATCATCGTGCGAGGTGCGTCAATAGCTTTGCCCCCGCCGTGGCAAAGAAGGAACGCCTACGTACAAAACCTCCTTTGTAATTCAATAGTTTCGCTTAAAAAAGAGCCAGAATATGACTCCAGACAGAACGATGAAAAGTGAAGCGACGTAGATCGGGGCCTGGGCGACAATCTGCGCCGCGAGATACCCGGCAACAACTGGCGGAATGGCCTGCGCCGCCGCGGTCACGCTCGCGTTTATGCCGAGGATCTCACCCTGAACCGATTCGCCTGCAGAGCGGCTCTCAATCGTCGTAAGAAATGCTTGTGAGAGCCCGTTTGCAACGGAAAAAAACGGAGCCACGAACAGCAACTGCCACGACGCATTGGGGAGGAAGACGCGAGGACGAGAAATCCTGTTCGGTCAGCGTGGCACGAAGAACTTTGTAATCGGCATACGTCAAGAGTCTCCGGAGAATAAAGGCTTGGGCAATTACGATCCACAAACCCACGTACGCCAGGGTCGATAGGCGCGCCGGAGTTGGCGCAAGGCTGTGTGGGTCGACGATTGTTGCCATAAGAGGGTTGCGCCGCAGCACAAGCGGCCAGCCGATGCCTACTGCTCGTCAGCACAATTTGAAGCGTGCATGGCGTCGATCTTATTACCTATCGTTGCAAAACCGTTGGCCGCAACGATTGTGGGTGCTGATCTACCCTATTCGTGGGTCTGCGCCGAGGTCGAAAAATGGAAACGATGGTCATCCGCATATTTGAGCAGCATCTCGACTTCCTGTCAGCAGATGCGGTGATGCAACTTGCTCAGCAATTTGCGGACCAGTTCGGGAACCTATATTCCCGTCCGAGCCTCGAAGATGTACCCCCAGAGGAATTAAGCAAAGCGCACAAATTTCTTTTCCAGGAGATAAAACAGCTTGTCCGACGCGATAGTCGCTTGGATCTGCGTTATCCTGATGAGGCAATAAACAACGCTGTGTTAATGTTGCTCGACAGCCTGGTGCGAGTCGTTTCGCCCCCATCGAACGATGTGTGAAACGACTATCGCCTGTGTGCCGACGCATTTCGCTGAAGTGCCCCGTCTAACGTGAGCGCTGAGCTGCTCTGCTGCATCGTGAGCGAAGCGTTTTTCAGCGGTCAACTGGCTTGTTGAAGTGTCCCATTAAACGTTATCACGACGTCGCTAACTTGGATGATGTAACTTGCAGGAGACGTCGGCTGGTCGCCCTGCATCTTTATATGCGAGGTGGTGCTGGGCAGGCTGTTTGCGACACTTAGATAGCTCTGATGTGTATTAGTTGAGCTTGCAGTTGTCAGAGCTGGGAAATTAACAAGCTCGGCAGCTGTAGTAGCGTTATATCCTTGATCGATGGAGTTGACATAATTGCTTGCATCAGACGCAGAGGCAAACTTCGTGTACTGTGCTGTGTACGTGAGGCTTTCATTCGGATTGGTTACTCTGTAGGTCACCATCGCGCTTGTGGCATTGACCCATTGGATTGATTGATTCAACGTTCGAACCCAGCTGGCGTTGTTATACGCTTGCAGATCATCGTTAATGACGGCTTGGAGCACTGGATCGTGGGTTGTGCCGCTAGCAGATTGCGAGGCACTTTGATTCTGCGGACTGGACGTGCAGCCGGCGGCTAGAACACTTGCGATTATCGCTGCAGCAATGAGGATGGCGACTCTTGATCTCATAAAATAAATAAGCGCAGATTCCACAATTAATAGTTTTCTATTCGCAAAAAGCAAAGCTGCTAGGCTCTTCTTTTTTAAAAAGAGGTTTCATGGGGCTTCTTTTAACATTTTTTCAGCTTGAAAACGCTTAAATGGGGAATAAGCGTCATTACTGCTTTCCCGGTGCTGGTCGAGGAAACGTGCAGACAAAGCGGGTCCTATGGCGTTAGAGTCACTGACATCGTCAGTCTTTCTTTTGCTTTCCAAACACGCTGAGGATTTCTATCGGAACGGGAAGCACGATGATGGTGTTGTTCTCTTCACCGATTTGGACCATCGCCTGATAGAGCCGAAGCTGCAAAGCGGCAGGTGACTTTTCGATCGTCTGAGCAGCTTCCAATAGACGATCTGCTGCCATCGCTTCACCTTCTGCAAGCGTGATACGCGCGCGTCTGTCGCGTTCTGCTTCAGCTTGGGCGGCCATCGATCGCTTCATTTCCTCAGCGAGCTCCACATCCTTCAGCTCGACTGATAATACGTGAATCCCCCACGGCATGGTAAACTCGTCGACAAACTTGCGGATTATTTCGCCGAGCTCGTCACGTCGAGCGAGGACCGTGTCAAGCTCAGAGGTTCCTACGACGTCCCGCAGACTCGACTGTGCGAGTTGGTTTATCGCGTACCCGTAGTTGTTTATCTCGATGACCGCCTTATCTGCCTGGACGACTTTGTAGAAGATCACCGCGTTGATCTTGCACGAGACATTGTCTTTCGTAATGACTTCCTGCCGCGGAATGTCTAAGGTGTTCACGCGCAAGTCCACTTTCTTGAGCGATTGAAACGCTGGGAATACGTAGCGCAATCCTGGGGAGTAGACGGTTCTGAACGATCCGAAGGTGAATTTCACCCCTCGTTCGTATTGGTAGATCACGCGAAGCCCAGTGAGCAGATAAATGGCGACCACCACGACGACAAAAATCGCCAGTGCAATAATAGGACTAATATCTATTTGAGCAAACATGGACGACACCGCTCACACAAATGACGCGCGGAGTGATTAACTTTTCTAGCGAAAAAAGTTCCGCTCCGCAGACTTTAAAAAAAACGGCTATGAATCCCTGTTTCGCTACTAGCCGTCACCGAGGCATCGAAGAAGTTCTTGATACCTTGCTCACGTCTTGCTGATACTTGTGCTGTAGTTTTTAGAAAAGTATCACTGTATTTCGTATAGGCAGGACTGAACATCTTCCCCAAGTTTGCCGATTGCATCTGCCCGGCACCTCTTGCAATGGCGCATCTGTCGTATGTATTTCGCACACTCGTCCTGCATTTTGCGCTTCATCTCCATTGTTGGAGGCGTTATATTCGCAAACTTGTATTGCGCGATGAGGGGGATAACGTTGAATGTATACACACCCATTTCGGCTATTTTTTTCGCAATCTCTGGAATATGTGTGTCGTTGATGCCCGGAATATAGACCGTATTAATTTTGACGATCATATGCCGCTTTACCGCCTCTTCAATGCCCTTTAACTGCTGGGAGAGCAGAATTTTTGCACCTTCGATCCCCGTATAGTGTTTGCCCTTGTAATTAACAAACTGGTAGATCTTTGCGCCGATCTCCGGGTCAATCGCGTTAAGGGTGACGGTGATATTACCCACATCATACTTCTGGAGCAGGTCGATCTTATCAGGGAGCAAGAGTCCGTTTGTACTGAGGCACTTGATAACATTGGGGTACTGCTCGTGAAGGCGTCGAAGCGTTTCAAAGGTCTCTTCATTTGCGAGCGGCTCACCCGGCCCGGCGATCCCTATGACCTTAATATACTCATATTTGTCAAGTGCTTCTTTAACCAATTCCATAGCTTCATCAGGATTGAGTACTCTTGTTGTGACACCCGGGCGGCTCTCGTTCACACAGTCAAAGTCACGAATACAGTAATTACACTGGATATTGCATTTGGGTGCTACCGGAACGTGACACCGCCCGAATGTGTGGCACGCTTTTTCGGAAAAGCATGGGTGTTCCTGGATCTTGCGCATCTGTGACGGGTCCCAAAGGACTTTACTACCTGCTACTTCTGCAGTTCTCATTTCATCGGACATAGTCAACACCACTACGTGCGTTATGAATGTTCAAATAAAGTTCAGTTGTGGTAGAGTGATCCACTTTACCCGTAACGACTTTGTTTTCCCATTTGTTAAAGGTTGTCGGTTTCATTATTGATAAAAAAGGGATCATCCTTCTCTCTCAGGCAATTCTCTCCGTAAAATCGACCGTGGGTGAGCTCAGAACCCCCACTGCTCTAAAGGGTTTTTCATGAGTCGTGCTTTTGTTACTCTCCTCAGTCATCGACCTGCTAAATTGCAGCAAACGCTCTGCGCTGCCTTGTGATGTGGTCCGCGTAGTTTCGCTTGTTTGTTCAGAAACCCCAAAAAAGCGGCTGGACGCTTCGCAAAGCATCCCAAAAAGACTTGCGTATATTATTATGAAAACATTAATATTAAAATGTTTGCTTGATGTGTCCCCATCGAACGCGCACACCAAGCATCAAGGTATTTACGTGGAACCTCGCGGCGTTACCGGATTTATTCTCCGCCCCAATCTTCTTCAGGAAGTTCGCAGCATTTCCTGAGCGCTTCACGAGCTGTCGCGACAGCTGGCATGCCTGCCGTGACTACAAGGACCCCCAGCGTGTCGAGGACCTCTTCACGCGAAGCGCCCATGTTCATTGCGGCCCGCATCTGTGCGGTTGCACAGGCTTCACAGCCCATTGAGGAAACCACTGCGAGGGCGATTAGTCTCTTTGTTTTTGCCGAAATTGCTCCATCGCTGAGAAGCGTTTTGTCCATCTCATATATGATGTCAAACATCTTCGGATGCGACTCATAAATGAGCTTCAGAAGCGCGGGTGAGAATCCCATGTCTTTCCTAAGTTCTTTAAGTTCTACATCTCCAATAGGCATAATTTAAACCTCTAAATACTCATAAATGTTATAATATAAATCAATAGTTGAATTGGTGAAAGCGAACTCATCCGGCTGTGGCAGCATCAGAAACGAAGCTGGCGCCTAAATCAGGGCACTGCTCGGGGTGGCCGCCTGAGGTGTTGCTTAACGACGGCTATTATTACACGAAAAATGAAAAACGCCGAGGAAGAAGAGTTTTCTGAGGACCGCAAGAAACGCGAGCGGTTGAAAGAGCCTGAGGGCTTGCCGAAAGGCGAAGAGTGTCCCCATTATCCCTGTCATTTCAAAGGACAAGTGTGCGTATTTTGTTATTGCCCGAAGTACCCGTGTGAGGACTCCCAGCTCGGTAAGTGGATACTGAGTTCTCGAGGCGACGTTATCTGGACGTGTATCGCTTGCAGACTAATCCACAAGCACAGAATAGCGGAATATCTGCGCGGCCATCCTAAAGCAACTATCGACGAATTGAAGCGCATTGACGCCGAGTAGTCGTGCGCGCGATACCAAAGTGCAGAATCCTTTTTTACACAGCCGGGCAGCTGAGCACTGGTAATATCCCGGTGGACGTGCAGCTTGCCATCAATTTTATATAGAACTGTACGCAATGTAATCACGTCATTTCACGTTTACAGGAGGAAGAGTATGGCAGGACGATCCACAGGACAACTTGTTAATGCCGGCGGACAGCCGATTTTGATTCTCAAAGAGGGCGCCACTCGGACGCGAGGCGAGGAAGCCCAAAGCATGAATATCGAAGCTGCGCGCGCGGTAGCAAATGCAGTACGTACGACTCTTGGCCCTAAGGGGATGGACAAAATGCTCGTCGATAGTATCGGCGATGTCGTCATCACCAACGACGGAGCAACCATCCTAAAAGAGATGGATATTGAACATCCCGCTGCAAAGATGGTAGTTGAGGTCGCCAAGGCCCAGGACGACGAAGTCGGCGACGGGACCACAACCGCAGTTGTGCTCGTTGGTGAACTTTTGCGAGAAGCAGAGGAGCTTTTGAGTGAAGATGTCCACCCTACGATAATCGCTGCGGGGTTCAACTTGGCCGCGCGCAAGGCGACAGACGTCCTTACTGAAATGGCTTTTGAAGGCGATGATGCGACGCTTAAACACGTTGCGATGACGGCCATAACGGGAAAGGGCGCTGAGATGATGCTCGGCGAGATAGCCGATATCGTTGTCGAAGCGGTGCAGCTCGTCGCTGAGGACGTCGACGGAAAGAAAACCGTCGACCCCGACGACATCAGTGTGGTGCGCCGCTATGGTGCATCGGTCGATGATTCAAAACTCGTGCACGGCCTCATCATCGACAAAGAGAAAGTGCACCCGCTTATGCCCACGACGGTGAAAGATGCCAAGGTAGCCCTTCTTAACGTTGGCTTGGAGATCGAAAAGACGGAGATCGACGCGAAGATTGAGATCAACGATCCAGCTCAGATGCAGTCGTTCTGGGATGAAGAAGAGCGGAGGCTTGAATCGATCGCCGACAAGGTTATTGCAAGCGGGGCAAACGTCGTTTTTTGCCAGAAAGGGATCGACGATCTCGTCCAGCATTATCTTGCGAAAGCGGGCATCTTGGCGGGACGACGGGTCAAGAAAAGCGATATGAAACGCCTCGAAAAGGCGACTGGGGGCAAGATCACCGACACGCTGGAGGATATTGGCCAACTCGGCTATGCCGGTTTGGTGCAAGAACGAAAGGTCGGCGACAATGAGATGATTTTTGTCGAAAAAACCCAAAACCCCAAAGCGGTATCTATTTTGCTCCGCGGCAGCATCGAACACGTTGTCGACGAGATGGATCGGGCGGTAAACGACGCCCTGAAAGTCGTCTCATTGACCCTTGAGAAGAACCAAGTACTAGCAGGCGGCGGCGCTCCAGAGATTGAACTTGCAATGACTCTGCGCGACTACGCGACGACTTTTGGCGGGCGTGAACAACTGTCCGTGCGCGCTTTTGCGAATGCGATGGAGATCATTCCAAAAACGCTCATTGAAAATGCCGGTGGAGATCCACTCGACAAGATTGTGGAGCTTCGCAGTGCCCACGAATCGGGCGATCGAAATGCCGGTATATCGGTGGACGGTGAGGTGAGGGACATGTTAGCTCTCAATGTTGTTGATCCGCTCCGCGTAAAACTAAACGCGGTCGAATCTGCGATGGAGACTGCCAACATGATTTTGAGGATTGATGATGTCATCGCCGCGAGTACAGAACAGCCTGAACTTGGTGGCCAAAGTCCAGAGATGTACTGAGAAGCGGAACTGTGATGTATTGATGACTGTGCTTGGCAGTCATCGTTCCCTCTTTTTTTTGACTTCACGAATCGCGAATGCGGATACGGCTTCCGATCTACGACGCAAAGGCTGCTCGGCCAGCTAACGCAACTTATAAATAGTCAAGAATTGCTCATTTGAGTGGTTTTCAGGCGAAGGTCGGCAGGCGGAAGTTTGCACCACGACACAGTGAGTCGTAAACTTATGCGGCAACAAGGGATTCTTGCGGTTTTGATTGTTGCGATAATGCTGTCTTCGTGTGGTTGTTTGGGGGGCGGGCAGAGCAATGATACTAACACGGCACCTCTCGCGAACTCCTTGCTAGTCGTCAGATCGGTTCAGGTAATGGTGGGCTACAACACCTCGCTTTCCTGCGTGTTGAACATAACGAACGGGCAGGGCCTTGACAATCAGGTCGTTTACTGGTATCTCGACGGCCAGCCTCTTGGGCAAAGCTCCACCTACTTTGGCTTTGCAACCTATAACCTGTCTGTGAGCGACGTCTCGGGACTCGCGCTGGGAGAACACCAAATTCTCGCAGAATACAAAGGCAACGCCGATTATGCGGGCTCACAAGCGGAAGGCGTGTTGCTCGTTATCGCGGCACCAACGCCAACACCAACCCCAACGCCAAGACCAACCGCAACGCCACGACCAACCGCAACACCAACCCCAACGCCAAGAGCAACCGCAACACCAACCCCACAACCATCGTCGTCGCCTTCCCCGACGCTCAGACCTACACCAAGTCCGTCACAAACACCCACAACAAGTTCTTCGCCGACCCCGTCGAGGCGAACGCGATCGGTTACCTAAGGTGCGAGGACGTGTCGTCGCGGCGCTATCGGCGGCCGATGCGGTCGTGACTTTTCACACTTCTCAGGTAGGCACGGGCGATCCATGCGAGAATTATGCCCAGACGTGCTACGATGGAGCTTGAGACGCGTGCCGCAGACTTGAAGCGTGGCGGTGATCGCGTCACTTACGCAGGGAATGCGATTTGAGCCAATCAGCAATCGCCGGTAACTCAAGTTCGTTTCGCGCAATAGCTAACACGAAACTCTTTATCGGTGCTTTGGGATTTATATAGTAACCATTTTGCTTTAGGAAGAGATCGCACGCTAGGAAACCGGTTCTTTTCGTGCCTTTGATCAATGCATGCGTACTGATGATACATTCGATCAGGGAAGCAGCTTTCAAGAATATGCTAGGGTAAGGCGTGTAGCCGTGAATTTGCGTTCGAGGGCGATCAAGGCAGCTTGAAATTAGATTATCGCGAATGCCAGGGTGAAGACAAGCGTCGCGCTCGCCTTCAATTGCCTCAATCATCTCGTGGTGTATGCTTCGAATCTGCTGCACCGTCAAGTACACGACCACCGCTAGAACTCCGCAAGCTCTTCTAGCACGCTCCGGTATCGCTCTATGGCGTCACTGAGCAACTGCTCAAAGTCCTCTTCGTGCTGAAAAGGTTCGTCAGTAGTGCCTGACTTGCCTGTGTCTGCCTCTCTTTTAATCTTTGACAAACTTGTTGTATGCGCGGCTTTGAAAACCGTGGTATTTAGAGAATCCCTCAGCGTCGCGCTGATCTAGCGACTTATCATTAAATGAAACGAGTGCCTCCGAATATAACGCCTTGGGCGAACTTCGAGCGACCGCTGTCGCAGTCCCATTATGGAGTAGCAGCGTGGCCGACCCGGTGACCCGCTCTTGCGTTTTGTTGATGAACGCGTCTAGTGCGGCGGTCAGCGGTTCGTCAAGCAAGCCTTGATAGATCAGCTCAGCCCACGCCGCGTCAACATGGGCCTTGAACTTGCGTTCCTCTCGAGTCAGGACAAGTGCCTCCAACTCTTCGTGAGCCGTCAGAATAACTGTCGCTGCTGGATGTTCGTAAATCTCTCGCGCTTTGAGGCCAAGAACGCGGTCCTCGATGAGGTCGGTACGACCGACACCGAATTTTCCCGCCACCTCGTTGAGCTTTTTTATGAGCTGGAGTCCGCTCATTTGTGCGCTGTCTAATGCGATTGGAGTGCCTTTTTCGAAATCTAGGCTTAAAAGGAGCTTGCCTTGCGTTTTCGTCGGCGCCGTTGTCCACTTATAGATGTCCTCCGGCGGGATACAGGAGGGGTCTTCAAGACGTCCCCCCTCGATGGAACGGGACCAGAGGTTTTCGTCTACGCTGTACGGCTTCTCAAAAGTAATCGGGACGTCAAGATTGTGTTCGAGCGCATATTCGATCTCCTCAGAACGCGTGAGATTGAGTTCACGCATTGGCGCGTGAATTTTGTATTTTGACGCTCGGAACACCGCTTCGAATCGAAGCTGGTCATTGCCTTTTCCGGTGCAGCCGTGCGCGATCGCTGAGACGTGCTCTTTCTCAGCGATTTCGAGCACTTTCTTTGCGATAAGTGGTCGGGCAATGGCTTGTCCCAGGGTATATCCTTCGTAGTTGCCGTTTGCCTTGATCAGCGGAAACAGATACTTCTCTACAAACTCGTTCTTCGCGTCGACGGTGTAATGCTTGTCGCTCAGCTTGCCTGCCCGCGCTTCTGCTTTTCTCAGATCGCTCTCGGGTTGGCCGACGTCAACCGTAACGGTCACAATCTCATCATATTCGTACTGCTCTCGTAAGATCGGTATGCAGACAGAAGTGTCCAGACCTCCAGAATATGAAAGCACGACTTTGCTCATTACAATCACCTTGATAAAGTGGCAAGGGTTTTACAGTTTGCGCACGCGTATCGTTATCGGCTACCTCAAGCGCGGGCGTGAATTACGGCGGTGTTGGCGACCGCATCTGAGAACCGCTGTCGCGGGTCACCTTGAGTCGCGAAGCCAACGATCAGATCGAGTGCGAATAGGAGCGCGAAAGCCGGAAGCCAGGCTTTGGTGAAACTTCTCACAAAAGCCTTTGTATAACTCATGGTGCCCTCAAGTGACCTGACTTTTACGTCTACAAAACGCTTGCCGATCGTCGCACCTGTCGATCCTTCGAGTGCGACATAGTAACCCCATACGATGATAAGGCCAAATATGGCTGAAAATCCCGAAAATAATCCACCAAAAGCGTTTACGTTGAATACCAATAGAGGCACGAACAAAACAAGTGCTAGCACGGCGTTTAACACCACGAACACGATTAGCAAAATTAACGAGTCGATGACGAATGCTATTACCCGTCGAGTCCATAGATTTTGGAGTGCGCTATTGGCTCGTACGACTTCAAACCTTCGCTGCATAATGTCGCTCCACAGTTACACGCGCGAGCTTAAAAGCGTTTTTGTCGACGCTGCATCTTGTGATCTGTCTCGTTGCCGCCACGCTTTTATGTTGCGGTCCTCAAACGCGAGCGCAATGTTCGAGCAAAGTTCATGCTTTTACTGCTGTCGCTTTCGCACAGTCACGGCGAGGTATAGAACAGCACGCACGCCACTTGAGGAACGGCGGCTTTGAACACACGCGACGCGGGCCAACCACTGAAGCGGCCGCGATCGTGCACGCAATTAGCTTTCCGGCCATAAATCGCTAATATAACTATTTAAAGGCCTTATCGTGAGGTTCTGAGCTCGTGGCGTATCGTAATGCTCGAGCATCGTGTGGATGGCATCCGCTGAAGCTCGGGCTCCCTGGACACTTGTTATGTACGGCACATTATGATCTACGGCTGCGCGTCGCAGCACCTCTCCATCAAGCCGGGACTGCTTCCACGTAGGGGTGTTGATTATTAGTTGTATCCCGCCGCCGCGCATCATGTCTAGCAGTTCGGGGCTGTCGGTGAGTTTGGGCACCCTAGTTACTGGCACGTCGCGCTCTCCAAGGTAGTTTGCTGTCCCGACCGTCGCTAGCAGCTCGAATCCAGCTTTGTGTAGTGATTTTGCGATGCCGCATAATTCAGGCTTGTCTTCGTCTCGTACCGAGATAAACACCGTCCCCGAAAGTGGTAGTTCATTATCGCTCGCAAGGGCTGCCTTGTAAAATGCTCTTCCGAAGTCATAGTCTATGCCCATAACCTCTCCCGTACTTTTCATTTCGGGGCCTAATATCGGATCTACTCCCGGGAGTTTGTCAAACGGGAGCACCACTTCTTTCACCGCAACGTGCCCGATCGTGGGCTCTGTCGGATAAAGGTCGCGCAACCGCTGTCCCATAATCACTTTGGCGGCGATCTTTGCCAATGGCACGCCTGTGGCTTTTGAGACATATGGAATCGTTCTGCTTGAGCGTGGATTTGCTTCTAGGACGTAAACCGTCCCGTCTTTTATCGCCAGTTGAAGGTTGATGAGCCCAACGACGTTCAGCGCACGGGCAATCCTCCTCACATAGTTCTTGATGATTTCCTGCGTCTCAGCGTCAATTGATTGAGCTGGGATGACGACCGCCGAGTCGCCGGAGTGAATCCCTGCCTCTTCGATATGTTCCATTATTGCGGGCACCAGGACTTGGTCTCCGTCGCTAACTGCGTCGACGTCGATCTCAACTGCGTGCTGCAAGAACCTGTCGATCAGTACCGGGTGTTGTCTGGATACCTTCACCGCTTCGTCAATATAACGGCCCAGCTCAGATTCGTCGTAGACGATCTCCATGGCGCGGCCCCCGAGCACGTATGAAGGTCGCACGAGAAGCGGATAACCTATCTCGCGCGCGATTTTCGTCGCTCCCTCGCGCGAGGTCGCGGAACCGCTTTCCGGTTGCGGAATAGCGAGCTGTTGCAACAGTCTGGAAAACCGATCTCGATCTTCTGCAATGTCGATAGAATCGGGTGATGTGCCGAGGATCTTCGTTGAAAACCCCCGTCGCTTGATCTCGCTCTCAAGAGGGATTGCGAGGTTCACGGAAGTTTGGCCCCCGAATTGCACGAGAACGCCGTAAGGTTCTTCTTTTTCAATGATATTCATCACGTCTTCCAGCGTTAGAGGTTCAAAGAAGAGCTTGTCTGACGTGTCATAGTCGGTCGAAACCGTCTCGGGATTGTTGTTTATGATATGCGCTTCTATGTGTTCCTCTCGTAGCGAGAGCACCGCGTGGACCGTACAGTAATCGAATTCGATCCCTTGTCCTATTCTGATGGGGCCTGCCCCTATGATGAGTACTTTCGTTCGGTCTGTGGGAACAACCTCGTTCTGCACTTCGTAAGTGGAATAGTAGTATGGCGTCTGCGCTCGAAACTCAGCCGCGCACGTATCGACCATCTTGTACGTCGCCGTTACGTTGTGCGTTTTGTGATGTCTGAGGTCTGTGACCTTCGTTCGTTCAAAACCGGTCAGGTCAGCAATCTGCTGGTCGGTGAATCCGAGGCGCTTTGCTCGTCGCAGATCTTCAGCGCTCATCTGCTTAGCGTGCCCGTTCAGGTACTTCTCTTCGAGGTGAGCCTCAAAGTCAACGATATTCTTAATCTTACGTATGAAAAATGGGTCAATATCCGTGCGTTGCGCTATTTCTGCGATAGCGTGCCCTTTCTTTAGGGCGCTGTGGATCTGAAATAGTCGCTTGTCCGTGGGGGTGGACAGCAAATCAATGGGATCTTCGGCGATGGAAACCGCGACATCCAAATCGAGCGATCGGATCGCTTTCTGGAGCGACTCCTCGAGCGTTCGACCAATCGCCATGACTTCGCCCGTGCTCTTCATGGCCGTTCCTAGGGTACTATCTGCGCGCGTGAACTTGTCAAACGGCCATCGCGGTATTTTGACGACCGTATAATCTATGGCCGGCTCAAACGAGGCGGGCGTTTCGTTGGTAACTCGGTTGGGGATTTCGTATAGTTGCATTCCTATTGCGATCTTTGCTGAGACGCGCGCGATGGGATACCCCGTCGCTTTTGATGCAAGCGCGGATGAACGTGACACCCGCGGATTTACCTCGATAACGCGGTACTCTCCGTTCTTCAGGGCGAACTGTATGTTGCACCCGCCCTCGATCCGCAGGGCACGAATAATTCGTATCGAAGCGCTTCGCAGCATCTGGTGTTCAACATCGGAAAGGGTTTGCGACGGCGTCACGACGATCGATTCGCCCGTGTGCACGCCCATAGGGTCGATGTTTTCCATGTTGCAGATGGTGATGCAGGTATCTCCGGAATCGCGCATCACCTCGTATTCGAATTCCTTCCATCCGAGAACGCTTTCTTCTACCAAGACTTGGCCAATGCGCGACTTTTTTATCCCGTTCTCGATGATGGCCTTCAATTGCCCCTCATTTCTGGCTATGCCGCTGCCACCCCCCCCGAGGGTGTACGCGGATCGGACGATTGCAGGCAAGCCGAGTTCCGCTGCTAGCCATTGGTAGTCATTCGAGTCATAGACGGCGTGGCTTTTCGGGACTCTCTCTCCGATGCCTTCCATCGTCGTCCGGAACCGTTCCCTGTCCTCGGCCATATAAATGGTCTCGAGTGGCGTTCCTAGAGGTTTGACGTTATGGTCTGCCAAGACGCCCATCTCTGCCAGTTCGGCAGTGATATTGAGGCCCGTTTGGCCCCCAAGACCCGCGATTATTCCATCAGGCTGTTCCTTTCGCACGATTGCAGCTACGATGTCGGGCTTCAGCGGTTCAATGTACACCGCGTCCGCCATGTTCGGGTCGGTCATTATCGTTGCGGGGTTCGAGTTCACCAAGGTGACCGATACCCCCTCTTCTCGCAAAGAGGTGCAGGCTTGGCTGCCGCTGAAGTCGAACTCGGCCGCTTGCCCGATCACAATAGGACCGGAGCCGATGAGTAACACCTTTTCTATGTCTGCTCTTTTTGGCATACTTCTTGGCGGTACACTACGGTGATGATGCCGTCACATGTTGTGACCCGCGACATCGGTAATCTGGTCGAAAAACGATTTCTCAAGGTCGTGCGGACCAGGGGATGCTTCAGGGTGATACTGCACGCTCATTATATGCAGGTATTCGTTTGCAATGCCTTCGACGGTGTTATCGTTGGCGTTTACCTGTGTTACGGTCATTTTATCCCGTTGGTCGTAGCGAACCGCGTACCCGTGATTTTGTGCCGTGATGTATACGCGCTTCGTGCGAAGGTCCAAAACGGGTTGGTTCGCGCCTCGATGTCCAAATTTGAGTTTATACGTCTCTCCATCAAGTGCGAGGGCGATCAGCTGATGTCCGAGACATATCCCGAAGATGGGCAGCTGTCCTGCAAGGTCGCGGACAACGCGAATCCCGTTCTTGGCTTGTGCGGGATCCCCCGGGCCATTGGAAAGCAGTATCGCGTCAGGTTCGTAGTCTGCTATTCTTTTTCCCGGCGTGTCTGAAGGCACGACGACGAGGTCGACGTCGCGATATCGCAGATTCTTAATTGTGTTTTGCTTGACGCCAAAATCCATGAGAACGAAACGCTTGCCCTTACCGGGAATACGGTAGGCATTTGCGCACGTAACCTCTGATACTAGGTCAATGTTGGCGATATCTGGAGCGCGGCGTGCAAGGTCAATAGCCCTGCGAATGTCGGCGCGCGACCCTTTCGCGCTTGGCACGAGGCTTGCCCGCATTGCGCCTTCGTCACGGATCATGATGGTGATCATCCGAGTGTCAATGTCCCATATGCCGGGAATTTCGTAAGCGTTGAGGAATGCATCGAGTGTCTGGTCGTTAGTGGGGTGTTCACACAGCTCTCTGATGACGAATCCTTCGGCCTGTATGCGTGCTGACTGGCAGTCATCATAGTTTACGCCGTAATTTCCGACCAAAGGATAGGTGAACAGCAAGATTTGGCCGTTGTATGAGGGATCGGTCAGTGCCTCCACGTAGCCCGTGTATGGGGTGGCGAAAACAAGCTCGCCCGTCGTGGCGCGCTTCGTTCCAAACTGTTTTCCCACCACTGCGACGCCATTTTCAAACGCGAGAATCGCTTTCATGATCGTTTTACGGGAAGACGCGGGTTCTAGCTTGACGGTCGTGCATCTTTTATGCTAATCACGAGTATCTGGTAAATAAGTTATTGCGTTGCGTGCGGCACATAAGCACGACGATATGAGCTGTCTAACATAACCAACATTGGCGGGCGAAAGCAGCAAGCGAGGAGCAGTTATTGAGACAGCCCCCATAAGCGGCTGAAAGCTTTAAATTGCGATTGCCATAGAATTGACGCTACCCATGGACAAATCAAGAGTTGCCTTGCGGCTTGCGTATGTGGGAACTGAGTACGCAGGTTTTCAGGCACAACCAGGCCGCGCGACCGTACAAGCGGCGGTTGTCGAAGCTTTGCGCCGCGCGCGACTCTTTGACGAACCTCGTGCCGCTCATTTCACGGCCTCTGGCAGAACAGACAAAGGAGTTCACGCTCTCGATGCGGTGGTAGCGTTTGAAACTGATGCTCGTGAGTTGGCCCTCCCTCGTCACGTCAATACTCATCTACCGGTAGGGGTATGGACGTGGGCGCGCGCGGATGTGCCCCTTACGTTCGATGCCCGACGGGATGCTTGTATGCGCGAATACCAATACATTTTGTGCGATGGGCAGTTCGATGTTCACGCTATGCGTGAGGCCGCGGATCTTTTGCACGGCGTGCACGATTTTCACAATTTCAGTCTCGAGAAACGGCGGCCGACCGTGCGGAACGTCTTTTCTTCGCGCGTGCGCAGGTTGGGCAACTTTATCGTTGTTGAAATCGCCGCCAATAGTTTCGTGTGGAACATGATGAGAAAACTCGTTACCGGGCTGGCTCTTGTGGGGAACGGACAGCAAAGCGTTGCGTGGTTTAGTAACATGTTGGAGGGAAGCCACGTCGAAGGGATTCGGTCAGCGCCCGCTTCGGGGCTCATACTTACGCGGGTCGAATACGACGGCATCGACTTCGTCGAGGATACGTACGCGAAGAAGCGTGCACAGCACCGCATAAAGGAAGCACTCGTGCATAACGGTGTTATGGTGCAAATTCTGAAGCGATTTAACGAACGAATGACGCTTACGCCTTAAAACGAGTAGCTTAGTACTCGTCGAGGTATTTTTGCTCGCGACGTGAGTCCGTTTTGCGTGTGTTGTCATGCTTGTCCACGCGTTGCTCACCGTCGCGCTTAACGTGCACTTCTGCTGGTGAATCACCCTGATCTTCAGATGGAAGGTGAGGCGCGTCGAAACTAACCGGCACCTTGTGCTCTGAAATCGGGTGACGTACGGGCGTCTTTTCACTGCTTAATCGTTGTGCTTTTTGTAACGCGGTTTTTACCGCTGAAGCATCCTTTTTGACGTTCATCAGGAACGCAAGCTCGTCAGCAGTGAGAAGCAGTGCTGCCGCTATGCCTGCTGGGTCTCTCTCTGTCAGCGCTTTGTAGAGTGGAATAGCGTCTTGCCGCGCTTTGCTCACTGAGATGTGGTTTGCGGTGCCGATTTTAGTTGCCACCGCGTCCCTCAAAGCGCGTTTAGACCGTGTCTGCCCGAGGCGCATCCAATTCGTCGGGGGGGAATATTTGGCCGCGGCATGGCGTTGTCCCCGGTTTTGGTGGCTCACGACGTTTATTCCCGAGGTCATGAGTTCGGCGGCGTATCTCCATAGGCCGTAGTTTTGTCTCTTTCGCGTTCGTCCGAGGTAAACATCAGCTCTACGCAGTACCTGAAATGCGCGCGCGAGGGCGCCATCTTTCAAAGAACGCGGCAGGTTTTCGTCTACCCAGTGGATAAGATCTTCAGGCGTCTCATCGACCCCGTACGAGATAATAAGGGGCTTGATTGCGTCGGTGTCGCTAAAAATGCTTCTCATTAGGTCAAATGGGGTGTGGGCGCGATCGCGAGATGCGGTTTCCATCTGCGTCCCTCCGAAGTATGCTTGAAAGTCGGTTATCGCCGACCTCAGATCTCCTCTCGCGTTCTTCACGATCTGTTGAATGGAGACCATGTCGACGGCACTCAGCGATCGGTCAATGTCCGAGAGCGTCTCCCCTAGCGTCTCTAGCTCGCGTTCCGAATCTGTGAGAACGGCTAGATCGGCGCTGATCGCCTCTAGGTCTGCCGCATCTCGTGAAGCCCGCTCAGGCTGCTCGAGCCGGGTCATCAAGTCAGCAACGGCTTCCTGAGCTTCGTAAATCGCTGGCTTATCGAGGTCAAAGCCGAGTTGTGTGAGAATCTCAAGATCGGCGCTGATCGCCTCCAGGTCTGCCGCATCTCGTGAAGCCCGCTCAGGCTGCTTGAGCCGGGTCATCAAGTCAGCAACGGCTTCGTGGGCGCGTAAAACATCTCTCTTCTCGTTGTGCCAGATATCCACCAGCGCCTTTTGTGCACTTTCCTCCTTGATGGCAAAAAAAGCGATGAGTTTGCAGTGTCCGCGTAGCGTCGAGGAGACTCCGTACAGGTCGTTGGCCGTCAGAATCACCGGTTCGCGCGTTTTTTTTACGAGCTCTGTTACTGCTTTTGCCCCGCCGCGATCAGAATTGCCGTGTAGGTTGTCAATTTCGTCAAGCAGTATTAGCTTCTGAGCATTTTGAAGTGACGCGTTTCGAGACGCCGCTCCTGCCGTCACGTTAATAGCTCCTTGAGTTCGCTTGTCACTGGCATTAAGCTCGAGCACCTGCCACCCCATGTCATTAGCCAACGCGACTGCAGAGGACGTTTTGCCGATGCCGGGCTTACCGTAAAACAATGCTGCCGTTTTCTCCGCGGGCCAGTTAAGCGCCCATTTGCGGAGCTCTTCGACGGCTTTGTGGTTGCCTCTCACTTCTGAGAGAGTCCGCGGACGGTATTTTTCAACGAGGTCCATAGAATCAAGCGCAGAAATCAAGAGATAGGGGCGGTATAAGGATATAAGAACCCCCTATGCCTATTAATGTTTTGTGAACGACATGAAACTGGACGAATTGGCTCAGTCGCTTCGTGACTTTGAAGGCATCACACGGAAGCGCTCGATCGGTTCGCTTGTGAAGTGGTTTGACGAGGACCTCAGCACAGGAAACTTTGGGGAGGATGCCGCGGTAATCGAGCGAGGCGACGAGTCCCTGCTTATAGCCGCTGATGGTATCTGGTCCAAGCTCATGGACGCGGACCCTGAGTGGGCGGGGTACTGTGCAGTCCTCGTAAATATTCACGACATTTTAGCTATGGGGGGCACGCCGCTGGCGATGGTCGACGTATTCTCGGCGAGTTCGGCTGAAGTTTGCAACCGCGTCTTGGCGGGCATGAGCGAAGCCACAAAAAAATTCGACGTGCCGGTCGTCGGTGGGCACGTGCACCCCGACACTACTTATAACGCGCTCGACGTGGCCATCATTGGCACCGCAAAGACTGACTCAATCATTTACAGCTGCAAGGCCCAAGAAGGACAGGACGTCCTCGCTGCCGTCGACTTAGACGGGAGGGTTCACCCATCGTGCAGTCTCTGTTGGGACACGACGACGATGAAGCATCCCGAGATGCTCCGCAGACAGCTGCAGACCATGCCTCGCCTCGGGCAACAACACCTAGTGTCGGCGGGAAAAGACATCAGCAATCCAGGTTTGCTCGGCACACTCGGTATGTTGCTCGAAGTTTCTGAAGCGGGCGCTGTGGTAGAACTGGATCGGATTCCGATCCCCGATGGCATGGACATGCATCTATGGCTGCGCATGTATCCAGGAATGGGGTTCGTGTTAACCGTTCAACCACAGAACGTGCAAGAGGTCGTAAGCATCTTCGAAGCGGCCGGCATGGCAGCGGCTAAAATAGGCGAAATTACCGGAACGAGAAAGCTTGAGATTACAAATAACTCGGAGAAGGTCGTAGTGTGGGATTTTGCTCAGGATACCATCATGGGTATAGGCGCCGTGGCTTGCCGATAGTGTTGACAGAGCAAAATCCAAGAGAAATTAAAAAAAATCAAAAAAGAAGTGGGAGATAAGGCAAAAATGCCTTATCGGTTCTAATTTTATCTAGTAGTTGGTGTACGTTCTGGTCCTTCCGTCGGGTCCAACAAGTTGAAGTTTGACTGGCCAACGTCCGTCAATCGTGTGGGTTGCACACGAGAAGCACGGGTCGTAAGCACGGATGACCATTTCAAGCCGATTGAGTAATCCTTCCTGTGGTTCGCCGTCCTTTATCAGGAGTTTCGCAGCCTCGCGAACCCCTAAATCCATCGCTCCTTGGTTGTGACCGGTCGAAACGATCATGTTGGCCTTCGTTATGAAGCCCTCATCGTTTGTGGTGTACTCGTGGATGAGCGTCCCTCTCGGCGCTTCGAGAACACCAACGCCAGTCGCCGCTCGTACTTCGGGCTTTGCCCAAACGTCGGTGCTGGTTATGTCTGGATCGTTTAGGAGTTCAACAGCATGTTCGCTAGCGTACATCAGCTCAATAAGCCTTGCGTAGTGATAGAGTAACGTCTGCTGTGGCATCCTCCCAAAAGCGGCTCTGAAGTCCGTGAGCATATCGTTGGCTAGCGGTGTTGAAATCTTGTCACACACGTTTATACGGGCCAGGGGCGCAACGCGATAGATGCCATCAGGCCAGCCCTTCTCCTTCCAATACGGGAATTTCAGGTACGACCATTCTTG
>Ga0207931_1000120_pt1 | contig 28534 bp, 28 predicted proteins | sample NGESurdeep092012_2_FD_184478 | JGI IMG/M metagenome (GOLD analysis project Ga0207931, IMG submission 184478) | Arctic peat soil microbial communities from Barrow, Alaska - NGEE Surface sample 415-1 deep-092012 (SPAdes) | ecosystem: Environmental > Terrestrial > Soil > Wetlands > Peat ...
CCCCCCTAGGCATTGCCATCCATCCCGTGTCCATTTGGGCGGGCACTCAAGTCCACCCCGTAGTAAATCGGGACGCAAAGCAAGGCAGGCCACTGGTTCGGGTGCACAGCGCAGGCGGTGAGAATAGACAATACGCAAAAAATGGAGCAATCGGCTGATCATAGATCAAAATACAGATTCATCTCATACGGATGCGGCCGGTTTTGGACAGCAAAGTATTCCTGATTGCATTTTAAATCAACCCGCTGCTTGAGCAGTTCTTTGGTAAAGACATCGCCTGAGGTCAGGAATTCATGGTCAGCTTCCAGAGCACGCAGAGCTTCGTCGAGCGAAGATAGCAGGGCTTTGATTTGGGAGCATTGCTCATCTGAAGCCTCGAAACCGATGCCTATTTCCATCAGGTCCGGGACGAACTGCCTTGCCGGGATGGTGAGGTGGTGCCAGCTTCCCTACAGGTCATAGAATTCCAAGTCCACCATTCCGACATGATACTCTTTGATATACTTTAGAGACTGGTCAACGTTTGGAACATAACGCCTCCATTGGGCTGAGCACAAATTGTAACCCCTAATATAGTACCTCTTGGCCACTTTGAGTATATCTAATCCTTCCTTTGCTGTATAGCCAGTCAATATTCATGTTAAGGATTGCGTCTGACAATTACAATGTTGTTATGCTATACTATTCTCAGATAGATTGTATGGAAATATTAACTACACCAATCTCCTCGGGTTATTATCCTGAACGGAGGGAGACATGACGTGGAATTATACGCCTTATGCGGGGATACTATACGCCACGGCCATAATATCCGCCTGTGTTGGTTTCATGGCTTTACTTCGCCGAAATAAACCCGGTGTCGGTATACTAGCCCTTCTGATGTTTGCTATTGCCGAATGGGCTTTTGCGTCCGGGTTAGAAACTGCTGTAGTTGGCCTTCAAAATAAGGTGTTTTGGTCAAAAATCGAATATTTGGGAGGACTCAGCGCGTCGACCCTGTTCCTGGTCTTCGTATTGGAATACAGCCGGAAGACCCAATGGTTGAGACCCGTTTATCTGGTTCTGCTTTCCATCGTTCCAATTGCCGGTTTCATCATCACCGCAACAAACGAATGGAATGGCCTGATTTGGTCAAGTTTCACACCCAACCCGACCCTGCCAAACGTCCTTATTTATGGTCATAGCATCGGATTTTATATTCTGATCATCTATAATTACTTGATCATCTCAATAGGCATCATTGCCCTATTGGAAGTATGGTTCCATGCAAAGCAGCCTTACCGCCGTCAGGTCGGCACGCTTTTGCTGGGTTCGCTCTTCCCGTTCGTCGGAGGGATTGTATACAACCTCGTCCCGGATTTCTTTCCCGGCCTGGACCTGACGCCGGTCTCTTTCTCGCTCACCGGTCTGGTAATTGCCTTTGGGATTTTTAGATTCCGATTATTCGATCTCACTCCCATCGCACGCGATGTTCTTATAGAAAATATGGAAGATGGCATTCTTGTATTGGACGCAGAAAACCGCGTGGTAGATTTCAATCCAGGAGCACAAAGAATCCTCAGCGCCACCGCGAAGGAAAACCTGGGACAGCCCATTACAAAAGTGCTTAAGTCTTGGCCGGGGATAACCAAGAACTTGGAAGACAATGATAAAGTCGAGACCGAGATTCGATTGGACACAGACCCGCCCCGTTACATCCATCTACACATTTCCCCCCTGTATGGTCAGCACAAACAACTTGCCGGCAGGCTGCTTGTCTTTCGCGATGTTACCCGGCGCCAACAGACAGAAGCAGAGTTAGCACGCAACAACGAAGAATTGAGTATCATCAACCACATCAGCCTGGCAATCACTTCGGGCCTGGATATGGAGCACGTCCTCAAAACTCTGCACGAGCAATGCAGCCAGTTGGTGCCAATAGACATCTTCTACGTGGCATTATACGATGAGACCAACTCCCTGATTCATGTACCACTATTTTATGAGCGTGGTCATTTTCAGGCCGGACCATCACGCGATATCAATGACAATCCAGGCAATATTGGGACCATCATCCGGTCACGCAAGACTCTTTACATAAAAAATGCCAACAAGTCAGACACTCGTCCCTTTCAACAATCCGAGTCCATTCTGGATAAATCGACCCGCTCTTACATCGGTATCCCCCTGACTCTGCGAGAACGGGTGATCGGGGTCCTTTCCATTCAAAATAATCGTGCGGATGCCTACACCGAAGATCAAATCCGCATCCTGGAACGGATCGCCATCCAGGTGGCCATCGCCGTCGAAAATGCCCGTCTGCACGCCGAAGTCCAGCGCCTCGCCATCATTGACGAATTGACCGGCATTTATAACTACCGCGGCCTACATGAGCTTGGCGCCCGCGAAGTGGAACGCGCCCATCGTTTTAACCGTCCACTTTCTATATTATTCTTCGATATTGACGACTTTCGGAACTTCAACAACACCTACAATCATTCCACCGGCAACATCATCCTTCGAGCCATCACAGAACGCTGTCGTTCCATCTTGCGTAAGGTGGATGTTCTTGCCCGTTATGGTGGAGATGAGTTTGTGGCTCTCCTGCCCGAAACGGATATCACCAACGCCGAGGGAGTTGCCCGGCGAATGGTTGAAGAGATTTCCGCCGACAAAATTGTCACTCCCTTTGGAGAACTGGGCGTCACCATCTCGATTGGCGTAACGGCACTATCAGAGGAGAGACCTTATCTGTCCGCATTGATCGACTGCGCCAACAACGCCGAACACAAGGCCAAGCAGGGACAAAAAGGTATCGTGGTCGTCGCACCATAAAGCGCCGCTCACGAGAGATAAAAAAGCCCGGGCTTGCGTCCGGGTTAATAAAATTAAGGGCGACCTCCGAAAAACAATTCCCACCAGATACGCCAGTTGGGCAGCTGCTCTACTTGCGGCACAAACGATGGTTCAGGCGTGGGAGTGACATTTGCGCCTGGTACCACCACTACCGGATGTTCGCCTGGGCGCACCATTTTATTTTCATAGGCCCACTCTTCCACCGCCACATCCGAAGTGGCATAAGCCACCTGACCAGCCAGTGCAGTCTGAGTCTGTATTACCGCAGTCGCCTCGGCGCGCACTCCATTCAACTGTGCCGTCAGGCGATCCAGCTCCTCCATGCGGCGGTTGAAATCCACCAGTAAAACCACCGCCAGGAAGAGACCGATAATAATTAAAATATTACGCCACTTGAACATCATAACAATATCTTACCCCGTCCCAACCGGTTTGACAAGACGGTAGTCGCGCCGAAAAAGGTCGTCTGCCGACTCCCGCATCTGGATAATCTGCACCTGTCCATGATCCAGCCATACGACGGCAGGACGGCGACCGCCATTGTAATTGCTGGACATACTCAACTGGTACGCCCCGCTGACCGGAACAGCCACCAAGTCTCCTTCCCGCACCTCCGGGAAGGGCAGCGCCTCGATCAAGACATCCCCACTCTCACAATACGGGCCGGCGAACCAGATGGGTTCTTTCACCGGTCTCTCCGGATCCCGCACTGGTAGCGCCGAATAATGTGCCCCATACAACGCAGGACGCGGGTTATCGGCCATGCCGCCATCCAACAGTGCCCACACCCGGTTGGCCGTTTGCTTTACCACCCCCACCCGGTAGAGCGCCACACCCGCCCGCGCCACCAGGCTGCGTCCCGGCTCCAGGTGCAGGCGAGGCAGGGCAAGACCCCGTTTTTTGCAGCCTCTCATCAGGGCCCCGGCCACGAGGCGGATGTAATCAGCCAGGGCAGGCTGTGGCAACTCGTCCTCGTGATAAGCCACGCCCCAGCCGCCGCCAGGGCTTAGCGTCCAGCCCGCACCAAAGCTGATCGCCTGTGCCAGGTCGAGGGCATGTTCAATCCCCCAAGCGAGTGGAGAGGGATCACGAAACTGGGAACCCTGATGGAAATGGAGACCGGTAAGCGACAGGGCATGTTCCCGACAAAATTGAGCAGCCTTGAGGATTTGTGCGGCATCCATACCAAACTTGCTGCCAGCGTGGCCGGTCCGGGTGTAGGCATGGGTCTCCACCGCAAGCCCGGGCTGGAAGCGCAGCCACAGATCTGGCATGCTCCGGCGGCGGGAAATTTTGACCAGGCGCTGGAGTTCAGTCAGATTATCCACCACGAGGACCCCGGCATGTTCGAAAGCCGCTTCGAGGTCTGCCGTTGACTTGTTTACGCCGTGGGCGAGTAACCGCTCACGCGGTACACCTGCCGCAACGGCAATGGCAATCTCGCCCAACCCGGTGCAATCCACCCATAGATTGTGCTGTTGTGACCACTCGGCAATGGCAAGGCATAAAAAGGCTTTGCCAGCGTAGGTGAGACCACTCACGCCGGGGTAGAATTCAGCCAGGGCGGTCTGGTAATCTACGACCGCGTTATCCAGCGTAGCGCGGTCGTAAAGGTAGAGTGGCGTACCAAATTGTTCAGCAAGGTTCGTCAGGTCGCAACCGCCGACGGTCAGAGTGCCGTGTTCTATCGTAGTTGTATCAGGAAAAAGATTCAGACGATCCATATGGTCATTTTTACCACAGAGTCGGCACACTAGCCCCGGACTCAGATGCCAGGGAGAACAAATCGTTTTTACTTCGCGATGGTGCTAAAACAAAAACCCGCGTTTCCGCGGGGTTGCTGTGCCGAAGGAGGGACTTGAACCCTCACGACCGTAAGGCCACTAAGCCCTGAACCTAGCGCGTCTGCCAGTTCCGCCACTTCGGCGTGCGGGTTGTATTTTATCCGAAACTAAGATTTTGTCAACCTGCAAGCTGCTCAAACTACATTGCAATGTACTCGCGCAGATTATGCCCTACCGCATAGGCAGCTGCCTCAGCGCGGTTACTGACACCCAGTTTGGAGAGGATGCTGCTGACATAGTTGCGCACTGTCCCTTCGCCGAGGAAGAGCGCCTTGGCGATCTCACGGTTGGTTTTGCCCTCCGAAACGAGCAGCAGGACATGTTTTTCCTGTTGACTGAGATGAGCAAAAGCGGAGGCTTCCTCTTCTTTCACCGCCCGGCGTACTTCCTGGAAGACCCTCTGGGTCACCGTCGGGTCGAGCATGGCCTCGCCACGCCCAACCGCTTCAAGCGCCCGGACCAGGTCCTCGCCACCAATTTGTTTCAGGATATATCCCGAAGCCCCGGCGCGGATGGCTGAGAAAAGCATCTCGTCTTCGGCATAAGAGGTCAACATGATAACCTTAATCTCCGGAAAACGCCCGGTAATTTCCTCGCAGGCCTCGATCCCGGAAGTACCCGGCAGGCGGATATCCATCACCACCACATCCGGGTGTGCGCTATTCACAATTTCCATCGCCTCGCGCGCCGAAGACGCCTCACCCACCACGTCAAACTGCGGATGGCGCTCCAGGAGCGATTTCAACCCTAATCGGACAACTTCGTGGTCATCTACCAATAAGATACGTTGTTTGGCCATGGGTAATCTTTCCTCCGGCAAGAGTATATTCGAGAGTGGATTGTCTGACAAGGTTGCAGAATGGTAACTACCGCCATATCGGACGAGCGGGATTCCGTTTAATACTTGATGGCGCTGAACTGTTTGAGTTTGTCCCAGCGATGGGTGGCGATAATCTGACGGACGGTGCCGGTCTGACCGCGCACTACCAGACTGTCGGTGCGTGCTCCCGAACCAAAGTATTTCACGCCGTCCAGGAATTCGCCGTCGGTAATCCCAGTGGCGGCAAAGAAAACATCTTCTGTCGAGACTAAATCATTCATGGTCAGCACTTTTTCAAAATCGTAGCCCATCTCGCGTCCGCGGCGAAGTTCGTCATCATTGCGGGCATAAAGTTTACCCTGGATCTCGCCTCCCATGGCGCGCAGAGCGCAGGCGGAGAGCACCCCCTCCGGCGTACCGCCAACGCCCAACAGGGCATCGATTCCGGAATCTGTCCAGGAAGCCATTAACGCACCGGCCACATCTCCATCCGGGATCAGGCGGATGCGCGCCCCGGCGCGGCGTACTTCGGCAACCAACTGCTCGTGGCGCGGGCGGTGGAGGATGATCACCGTCACATCTTCCACAGATTTGCCACACGCTTTTGCAATCGCAGCGAGGTTGTGCTTCACCGGGGCATTAATATCCACTTTTCCTTTGGCTTGCGGCCCTACGGCAATCTTGTCCATATAAAGAAACGGACCGGGGTCGAACATCGTCCCGCGCGGCGCCAGGGCAACGGTCGAGAGTGCGCTCCAGGTTCCATTTGCCAGCGGACGTGTGCCATCGATTGGATCCACGGCGATATCCATCTCCGCTCCTTCGCCGGTGCCAACATGTTCACCATTGAACAACATCGGGGCATGATCTTTCTCCCCTTCACCGATAACGATGACTGCATTCATATAAATGGTATTTAATATGAGCCGCATGGCTTCCACGGCGGCATGATCGGCTGCATTTTTATCTCCACGTCCCATATAACGACCTGCAGACAGCGCAGCCGCCTCGGTCACGCGCACCAGCTCGAGAGCCATATTGCGTGTCGGTTCAGTGATCATATCAGGACTCCCGGAAAGCTTTTTTTCAAAGTAAGAACCATACAATAAGCAGATACCCCAATGCACCCGCCCACAGCCAGGAATCAAGGCGGTCCAGTACACCGCCGTGCCCAGGGATGATCTGACTAGAATCTTTGACGCCCGCCTGTCGTTTGAACATGGACTCGCCCAGGTCGCCCAGCGTGGTCAGGATGGAAAGCGCCGCCCCCAGCGCAGCTCCCTGCCACCAGGTCACTTCCGGACCTCCGAGGCTGTGCCATAAAACAGCCAGTCCAGCCGTACCAATCGTCCCAAAGATGACTCCGCCCCAATAGCCTTCCCATGTTTTTTTCGGGCTAAGCCGTGGGCTGAGTTGGTGTTTGCCAAAACGACCGCCGACAAAATAAGCCGCCATATCCGCAAACCAGGCGGCCGGCAAAACGAGCGCCAGCCACCAGAGTCCATCAGGTAAATTTCGGATGTCAATGAGGTAGGCCCCAATCCAACCCAGGTAGACGATCCCGGCAACAGTGATGGCAAAGTCGGTGGCAGCCAGGTCGCGGCCCTTTTCGTAATCAAGCAGATGCCAGGTCATCGCTGCGATGATGAGCAGGGTCAGAGCAGCAGGTGCTAGGACCGGGAAGTATCCCCTAAGGACGACAAGTAATACAACACCTCCCACCAAGAGCGGTGTGGAGGTGTTGTAGCCAGCGGTATGGAAGATCTGTCCATATTCCCAGGTGGCAATCCCAAGCAGGAGCATAATCAAACCAAAATAAAAAAGCCCCCCCATAATCATGGCCGGGATGCCGATGGCCGCCAGGGCAAGGGCAGCAAGTATGCGTTTAATCAACATGAAGAGATTTTTCCTATTCGGTCTGAGATAAACCGCCGTAGCGGCGATCACGTTTGGCAAATGTGTCCAATGCTTTTCGGAGCTCTTCTTTATCGAAATCGGGCCAGTAAACCGACGTGACATACCACTCAGAATAAGCCCCCTGCCAGATCAGAAAATTCGAGACACGCAATTCCCCCGAAGTGCGGATGATCAGATCCGGGTCCGGGACGCCCGCAGTGAACATGTAACGGCTGACCAAGTCGGAGTTCACTTCTTCGGGTTTGATGCCGTCTTTAATAATGCGCTGGATGGCGCAGACAATTTCGTCGCGCCCGCCATAGTTAAAGGCGACATTCAAAACCAGGCGGTTGTTATTTTTGGTCAACTCGATGGCTTCCAGAACCTTTTCCTGGAGTTTCGGATCCAGCCGTTCCAGGCGTCCGATGTGACGTAATTGCACCCCCTCCTTGTTCAGTTCAGCCAGTTCCTTATCAATCACATCCTCGAGGATGTGCATGAGCCCGTCAACTTCCTCGCGCGGGCGGCCCCAGTTCTCAGTGGAAAAAGCGTAGATGGTGAGATATTTAATGCCGAACTCAGTGCAGGCGGTAATAATATGGCGTAAATTCTCTGTACCAGCGCGGTGGCCTGCCAGACGGGGCAGGCCGCGCGAAATCGCCCAGCGCCCATTCCCGTCCATGATAATTGCAAGGTGAGTGGGGATTCGCGACCTGGAGGCCGTGGTTTTCTTAGCCATAAACGTGGTAGCGACGATTTAGACCGTCACTACACCTCCATGATCTCCTGTTCTTTATGCTGGCCGTGTTTATTGACCTCTTCGATATTATGATCAGTAATCTTCTGGAGTTCTTCTTCACCGCGCTTGAGGTCATCTTCGGAGATAAGTTTCTCCTTTTCAAAATTGCGCATATCGTTGTGGAGATCACGCCGCACGTTACGAACCGCGATGCGACACTCTTCCAGCCGGCCATGGACAACCTTGACCAGTTCGCGTCGGCGCTCTTCAGTGAGCGCGGGCAGGTTCAAACGGATTTGTTTCCCGTCGTTGTTGGGAGTAAGACCCAGGTCCGAAGCAAGGATCGCCCGCTCGATACCCTTCAACGAGGAGAGGTCAAATGGCTTGATTAGGAGGCCGCGTGGCTCAGGCACCGATATGGACGCCAGTTGCATCAGCGGCGTTGGTGTGCCATAGTATTCAATAGGCAGTTTTTCCACCAATGCCGGGGTGGCGCGGCCGGTGCGGATGCCAGCCAGTTCATCATCCAGATTCTGGATTGCGGCGTGCATACGCGTATCAGCTTCTTTAAGGATGTCTTTTATCACGTCGGCCTCCTGGGATGAAAATAATTATCTTCCATAAGGATACCTTAAAACTGTAAAAAATGCCAATAAAAACAGGGGCTGTGGAAATCCTCGTTAGGAAGGGAAGAAAACAAGGTCGCCGTGAAGTATCGCCGGACGACCTTGTCAAAATGTGTCAGTAGACTCTCAGAATCGATGCTCTATGCTGTGACCAGCGTACCTACTTTTTCACCGTACACGGCGCGTTCGAGGACGGTTGGGTCCCACAGGTTGACAACCAGGATGGGCAGGTTGTTGTCCATGCACAGAGAGATGGCTGTGCTGTCCATCACTTCCAGTCGGCGGTTAAGCACGTCAATATAGCTGAGAGTATCAAATTTCCTGGCTCCGGGATTCTTGTGCGGGTCGGCATCATAGACTCCATCCACTTTGGTCGCTTTAATCAGCACGCTTGCGTCAATTTCGACCGCCCGTAAGGCCGCCGCTGTATCAGTGGAGAAGAACGGGTTACCGGTCCCCGCGCCGAATATGACGACGCGTCCCTTTTCTAGGTGGCGGATGGCGCGCCTCCGAATATACGGTTCTGCCACGGCTCGCATTTCGATCGCCGATTGGACACGGGTATAGACGCCCGTCCGTTCCAAGGCATCCATCAAAGCCATCGCATTCATCACCGTTGCCAGCATCCCCATGTAATCGGCAGTGGCACGGTCCATGCCGCGGTCGAGACCTTGTGTGCCGCGCCAAAGGTTGCCCGCCCCGATGACGATTGCCACTTCTACATCCATCTTGTGAACGGCTTTGACGCGCTCGGCAATCGCCTCGGCCTGCTCCGGGTCAATCCCGAAACTGTTCGGACCAGCGAGTGATTCGCCGCTTAGCTTGAGTAAAATCCGTTGGAATTTGAGATTTGCCATTATTCTCCTCTCATATTCTAGCAAGAAAAAAGCCAACCGAATGGTTGGCCTTTTCAATTACTCACTCACCTCGCCCAATTCCCAGCGAGCGAAACGCCGGATGACGATATTCTCTCCAAGCGCGGCAATCTGTTCGAGCAGGAGCTTCCCCACCGCGACCTTGTCGTCGCGGATATAAGCCTGGCGCATCAACACCACCTCATCCTTGTACTTCTCAACACGACCCTGGGTAATCTTCTCCAACATGGCTTCGGGTTTGCCTTCCTCAAGAGCGCGGGCTTTGGCAATACCGACTTCATGCTCAAGCACGTCCGCAGGAATATCTTCCTCTCTTACGTACTTCGGTGCAGCCGCAGCTACCTGCAAAGCCACCTCATGAGCAAACTTGCGGAATTGCTCCGTGCGAGCTACAAAGTCGGTCTCGCAGTTGACTTCCACCATCACGCCTACGCGGCCATTGCCATGCGAATAAAGTTCCACTATACCGTTCGAAGCCTGGCGGTCAGCGCGCTTAGCAGCGGTAGCCATGCCTTTTTCTCGCAGGAAGTCCACTGCCTTCTGATAATCACCATTGGAAAATTCCAGGGCTTTGCGGCAGTCAAGCACACCGGCTTTGGTGGCTTCGCGCAGTTCTTTGATCATTTCAGTTGTAATTTCCATGCCAGTACCTCGGTTATTGTTTTTTCTCTTCTTTCCCAGTATCATCGTCTATCACGGCTTTTTCCGTCGCGGTTTCTTCCACCACAACTTCTTCCATCGTGATTTCTTCTATTTCGGGAATGGGGGCAAGCTTGGCCAGAGTGGCTTCACCCAGCAATTCATCATCCTTGAGTTCTTCTTCCGTATCTATTACATGTGCGGGTTTCTTGATTGAGTCTGTCGCGGCTTCAGCAACCCGGGCCTCAGCAGCTTCCGCTTCGAGTTCCTCGTCCTTACGCAGCGCCTTGCCTTCTTCAACAGCATCGGCCATCTTGGCCACCAGCAATTTGATGGCGCGGATCGCGTCGTCATTGGACGGAATAACATAGTCCACGTTTGTGGGGTCGCAGTTCGTATCCACCAAGGCAATCACAGGGATTTTCAACAGATTGGCTTCGTGGACAGCTGCATACTCGCGGCTCACATCCACCACAAAGACCAAGTCCGGGACACGCACCATGTTGCGGACACCGGAGAGATGGATATTCAGGCGATTGATCTGGCGCTGGATCAGCAGGGCCTCTTTCTTGGTCAGCTTTTCAATATCGCCGGTAGCAAACAACTTCTCCATGCGCTCCAATTCAACAATACGCTGATGCATTGTGGACCAATTGGTCAACATCCCACCCAGCCAGCGCTCAGTGACGTAAGGCATCCCACAACGTATGGCTTCATCGTGTACCGTCTCCTGCGCTTGGCGCTTGGTGCCAACGAAAATTACCATACCGCCGGTAGCGACGCAATCGCGAATCGCATTGAAAGCATTAGTAATCGCCTTCACCGTTTGCTGCAGGTCAATGATATGGATACCATTGCGTTCGGTAAAAATATACGGCTTCATACCGGGATTCCACTTATTGGTCCGGTGGCCGAAATGGACGCCGCTTTCCAGCAGCGCTTTCATAGAAACAACAGCCATTTTTCTCCTTCTGACTAGGTCCTACACCTAAAAGACCTGTAAGTTTAGCGGGGGTAACAAACCCGCTCAGGGACGCTTATTACCCGTCCCGGGCAGAATGTGCTTCCTGATTTGGGAGCGGCGGTAGTATACCACAAATCCCGCCAAGACGATGTAAAATAGTTGCATGGATATCATCCCCTTTCCCGCAAAAATTGAACGCCAGACCGGAGAACTATGTCTCACGCGGGAAATAACCATCCTGACCGATACCGCCAACCGGTGGAACGCGGATTATTTGCGTGGATTGCTTGCCGCTCCCACCGGATTCCCGCTGCGGGTCCAGACGGGCGGCCGGACCGCGAAAAACGTCATCCGCCTCCGTCTGGACCCGACGCTGGATGGACTCGGCCGCGAAGGTTACCGGCTCGAGGTCCGGCCCGAGGTGATTGTTATCGAAGCGCCCGGAACCGCCGGAGTTTTCTACGGCATCCAAACCCTGCGCCAACTACTCCCGGTTGAAATCGAAGAACGCCGTCCCGTTTCCGACCTGGATTGGCGCGTCCCGTGCGTTCTCATTGAAGATAGGCCGCGGTTTGCCTGGCGCGGTTTCATGCTTGACGAAGGCCGCCATTTCCAGGGCAAAGAGACCGCCATGCTGACGCTTGACCTGATGGCCTTGCAAAAACTGAACGTATTGCACTGGCATCTCACCGAAGACCAAGGCTGGCGCATCGAAATCAAAAAATATCCCAAACTGACCAAAATCGGCTCGCAGCGTACCGGTATGAGTAAAACCTTTCTTGGCAAACAACATGACGGAATTCCGCACAGTGGCTTTTACGCCCAGGATGAAATCCGTGAAATTGTGGCTTATGCCGCCGAGCGGCACATCACAATTGTGCCGGAGGTTGAAATGCCCGGTCACTCGCTGGCTGCACTGGCATCATATCCCGAACTATCCTGCACCGGTGGCCCGTTCGAAGTTGCCACACACTTTGGCATCTTCCCCGATATTTACTGCGCCGGAAAGGAGACCGTCTTTACCTTCCTGCAAGAAGTCCTCGATGAAATCCTGGAACTCTTCCCCTCCCCCTTCATTCACATCGGCGGAGATGAAGCGCCCAAAAAACGCTGGAAGGGATGCCCCGACTGCCAGCGGCGCATCCGGGAGGTAGGGCTGAAAGACGAACACGCACTCCAGGTCTATTTCACCAATCGCATCGCCGCTTATCTTGACTCAAAAGGGCGCCACGTTATGGGCTGGAACGAGATCCTGCAGGATGGGCTGGTCAAGGGCGCGGTCGTGCAATTCTGGAGGAGGGGCCATCAGCGTTTACTCGATGCCATCCGAAACGAGAAGCGTGCCGTTGTCATGTCCACTTATCTCGACGCGTATCTGGATCACAGCTACAGACTAATGCCCTTGAGCCGGGCTTACCGCTACGAACCGGTCCCGGCAGAGTTGGACGAAAACGAGACAGGTAACATCCTCGGTCTGGAATTTCCGCTCTGGTCCGAATGGGTCCTGAACCGCGCCCGTCTCGATTATCAAGCTTATCCCCGGCTGACCGCCATGGCCGAAACCGGTTGGACGCCGAAAGACAAGAAAGACTTCAAAGACTTCCACCGCAGACTGGAAAAATTCCTGACTCGGCTGGACCGCTTGGGGGTCCGCTACGCACCACTCAATGATGCGGAGCCGCCGAAAGTCAGGCAATGGTTCGGCATCTTCACCATCCTCCAGCCACAGACGAGAACGGCTGAGTAATGTGGTGCTATACTTTGCATAAACAGGAGACCTCCATGAGTTTCTTTAAAAAACTTTTCTCCCCTCCCCATTCCACTGGAACATTTTATCCATTTTCCGTCAAATGCAAGCGTTGCGGCGAAACCATCCAGGGGCAGGTTAATGTCAATAACGAACCCAGCCTGGAATTGGACGACAAAGGAAAGCCTTATTACACCTGCCGCAAGGTGCTGATCGGCAATGGGCACTGTTTCCAACAGATTGAAGTGGACTTCAAATTCGATGAAGGCCGGCGTGTGCTCGACCGGAAAATTTGCGGCGGAGAGTTCATCGAAGATTGATCTTAGCCCCATGACCTGACTTATATATAATAAGAGGAATCAAATTCAAATATGTTCAAGCGGATCGCAGAAGCAATCATGACATCTTATCGCCAGGAAACCCTGGCGGAGCGCGGTAAGCGCATGGTGCCAGGTGTAATGTACGGCGCCATTGCCTCCACCGTTTATGTGCTGGTGTCTTCGATTATTAACGTCATCTTCTTTCCAGGCTTGCATCTTGGGGTAGATTGGATCAGCCTTCTAACCCATTGGATCGAATTCGGTTTGGCGTTGGCACTGGCCGGGGCGATCGTCGGTTGGTTCACCGAAGATTACATGGGGATTGTCGGGGGCGGGGTGGTGCTGACCATCCTCTTACTGGTCGGAAACCTGATCGCTTCCCTGATGGGCGGCGGAAGCGCTGCCCTGACGGTGCAATCGTTCATCACCGCTCTACCGCTGGTCGGGGTCGGCGTCCTGCTGGCGTGGGCGATCAGGGTGGCAATCAACCATCATTTGCACATCCAACAACAAGAGACACCTGAAGTTCGCAGGAAACTATTTGTGCAACTGACAACCATCGTTTTCCTGGTCGGCTTAATCCCAGGCGCGTTCTCCCGCTTCGGACTATCCTCCGAATATGCCATACGCACCCTGAATGAAAGCCTGCAAAACGTCGCAACCGATCCTTCTCTCGATGTGCGATTCCCGATTGCGAAAGTACCGGCCCTGAAAAACCACTTCGGCATGAACTATACGTTGTTTGCACGCGTCTCAGCTTTTGAGGCTGGGGCCATGGATATCACTATTCACTTCGAAGACGGTTACACCGTCACCTGTCTTGTGCCGACAGAAAGTGGTTACGCAACGTTCCTGCAAGTCTGCAATGAGGGCACAAAAATCACTTCCCCCTCGCGATAAGATAATGCCGTTCAATTCCAAGAAATCATCCCGGCGCTAACTCGTCGGGATGATTTTTGATTCAAAAAAAGCATCGTCTCAGGCGTACAGTAGCTGCCGGATCTGCACCACTTGCCGGCGCACCTTGTCATCCCGTTCGAGCAGGTCGGCCACTTTCTCGCAGGCGTACATGACCGTGGTATGGTCGCGGCCGCCCAGAGCCAGTCCAATTTGTGGCAGGGAGATATTGGTCTCACGCATCAGGTACATGGCGATCTGCCGCGGCAGGGCCACATCCCGCGACCGGTCGGGACTGAGCAGGCGGTCAACGGATAAATTAAAGGTTTTGGCGACCGTATCCACTATCGCGGCGGGTTTCACGTCACCGCGCTGGGGCAGGAGATCAGCCAGAGCCATGTCAGCCAGTTGAGGGGTCAGGGCCATGCCACTCAGGTCGCCAAAAGCCACAATGCGATTAAGTGCCCCCTCCAGTTCCCGGATGTTGGATTGCACACGGTGGGCGATCAAATCCATGATCTCGGCGGGTACAGCGTGACCCAGGCGTTCGGCCTTTGAGCGCAGGATTGCCAGGCGGGTTTCCAGGTCGGGCAGTTGAATGTCAGCAGTCAGCCCCCATTCGAAGCGCGAACGCAAACGTTCTTCCAGCGTCACCAGCGACTTGGGCGGGCGGTCCGAGGAAACAATGATCTGCTTGTTTTGTCCATGCAAGGTATTGAAGGTGTGGAAGAATTCTTCCTGTGTGGATTCCTTCCCGGCAATGAACTGGATATCATCCACCAACAGCAAGTCCGCTGAGCGATACTTGTCCCGGAAGGCCTGGGTGGTATGCGACCGGATTGCATTGATCATATCATTGGTAAATTCTTCGGAAGAGACGTAGAGCACACGCAGACCGTGCTCCTGGCAATAATTCCCGATGGCATGTAATAAATGAGTCTTTCCCAAACCCACGCCCCCATATAGGAATAGTGGATTATAAGCCGTGGCCGGGTTCTCGGCCACAGCCTGTGAAGCGGCATGCGCCAAGCGGTTATTCGGACCAACAATAAAATTGTCAAACGTATAGCGCGGATTAAGTGTGACGCTGCGCGGACACTGCGACGTGTTCAGCGCAACAGGGGAAACCTCTTCCGCACCAGCCGGATCCGCCACCGATTCGCCATTCCCGTTGGCATTGACGACAAAGGCCACATCCACAGTACGGTTCATGATGCCCATCAACAGGCGTGTCACTGTGCTGGAAAGACGGCTTTCCAGCCAATCGCGGGCATAGGCGTTGCGCACGCCGATCGTAAACAACCCATCATCATAAGAAAAGATCTGGGTATCGCGCACCCAGGTATCAAAGGATGCCTTTGGCATCTCCATTTGGAGTTGTCCCAGAGCTGACTGCCAGGCTTGCTCGGCGTCCATTTCTTCCTCCAACCCTGCTGATTTTTGATTTTTTAGTACAGAGATAGAAGCCCACTGCTCACGCAGTGGGGAAGCTATATAACTATTCGGTTCTTGCCAACTTAACTCTTAGGGAAGAGGATAGTGTTCGCTATCCTTCACGAGTTCATTCTAGCAGAAAAAGCGGATTTGTTCCAGACGCCAACCCTACGCTAGCTTAAAAACTTCCAAATTTTTAAGGTATCTCCAACCTTAACACAACTTTCTGAAATATACATCCTCCGGCTGGATTTTTACGAATTACGCTCCCCCACAGCCGCCGGAGGAAGATCGCTTATAGCCATATCTTGGGTTTCGCCAGGAGCACTTATAGGGCTACTGAAAGGCCTCTGTCCAACCTTAAAAAATCCCGTTTCAAATTCCAGCCAGGTGTGTGAAACGTGAAACGCACAATCCAGCGTTTCGTTGGATAAAAAAAGGGGGATTCAGGCATCTGGCTGGGCCGGGAGGCGCGGCACCCAAGCAAGAATGGACGTCCCTTCGCTGGGGGCGGAAGTGATATCCACATCGCCGCCCACGTTCTGGACGCGTGTTTGCATATTGGCCAGCCCGTGGCCGACAGTCTTGCTGGTTTTATCCAATTCAAAGCCTTGCCCATCATCCGAGATTTCCAACAGGACGCGGTCGGAAGTGGTCCACAAATCTATCTTAACCTTGGAGGCTTTGGCATGTTTGGCGATATTTGCCAGGGCCTCCTGGCAGATGTGAAAGAGGGACATGGCATGCATCTGGGGCAGATCAGACAAAGGTTCTTTTGGCACGGCCAGACTGACCTCCACCTTGGTGTTCTGGCGGAACTCCGAGATCAACCGTCCCAGGCCCTCGATAAGACTCTCGCCCTGCAACTGGCGCGGGCGCAAGTCGAGAATATAACTGCGAATATCACGGATGGTATGGTTCAGGTCTTCCATCGCCTTCTGCAGACGTTCTTCGGCAACCTTTGGATTATCACGCAACAACATGCGCACGTTTTCCAGCGCCAGGCCAACACCGTAGATCGATTGGATGGTGCCATCATGCAAGTCCATGCCAATGCGCTCGCGCTCTTCCAGTACTGCCAGACGGCGGACATTGGAATGCAGGCGGGCATTCTCGATCGCTGTCCCGGCCCCAGCAGCCACCGAAACCAGCAGTTGGAGTTCACTCTTGGAGATTGTCTTGCGGCTGCGGGTGGCGATGGTCAACACACCCACCACTTCGCCGCGCGCCGTCAGCGGGATGCAGGCAATCTGCTTGAACCCGGCCTCCACCACCGCTTGGCGAGTGCCTTGCTCGTCCCTATCGAGATGATGACTGATGACCGGTTGGAGCGTCTGTGCAGCCTGGCCGACCATCCCCTCGCCGATCTTGAAGCGGTTACGGGTCCAGAATGCTTCGGCAGCCTCGCCGCGGTGTAATACCAGGCGCAGAGTCTCGCCGTCTTCTTCTCTTAGGAATATTTCACCGGCTTCCACCTGGAAATGAGCCATTAGCAAGGCGAGGGTTTTATTCAGGATTTCCTCGAGTTCCAACGAGGATGCCAACGCCGTACCAATCTGGTTGATCAGAGCCAGTTGGTCATTGCGGCGGGTAAGGGTCGCCTCCCGTTCCTGCAATCGCTCATAGAGACGGGCATTTTCAATGGCAGCTCCCGCATAAGTGGCCAGTATTTCAATTATCTTTTCGTCATCAGGGTTGAATTCGGAATCGCCAATTTTTTCGGTCAGGTAAATCTGGCCCAATTGCCTTCCCCCGATGCGGATGGGTACACCCAACAGTGCGTGCATTTCGGCATGACCGGGCGGGAACCCGACCGCGCGCGGGTCGTCTTCGATCTCCGGGATGCGGAGGGTACCGCTATCATCGTGCATCAGCGCACCAATCAAACCCAGGCCGCGCGGCGGGTGGGGTATTTGCTTGATTTCTTCGGCTGTCATACCCACGGTAATGAATTGCTTGAGTTTCCCCTCATCGTCCAACACACCCAGCGCGGCGTACTTTGCCCCGGCCTGTTCGCAGGCGAGCGAGGCAATACGCTCCAATAAAGTTTCGAGCGAGACATCCTTGACCAGTTCCAGGCTCGCCCGGTGTAACGCTATCAGTCTGTCTTGCAGCTCTTCACGCGTCAGGAGCATTCGGATACCTCAATACAGATAATTTTACTCTACATATCCGTTTTATGACAAGTTTGATAGATTTTGCCAGCCCACCCTGATAAAATGGGTGCATGACCACATCCCGAATTGCTGGATTTTACAATCTGCCGCTGGACGAACGGCTGGATAAGCTAGCTGAAGCTGCTGGACTTGGTACCGACGAAATGGCCGCGTTCTGGACCTCCGGCCTGTCCGCGGACCAGGCTGACCACATGGTTGAGAATGCCATCGGAACCTTCGGCCTGCCGCTCGGCATCGGGTTGAACTTCGTCGTCAATGGGCGCGAGGTGCTCGTCCCGATGGCGATTGAGGAGCCTTCAGTGGTGGCCGGGGCCTCTTTTATGGCCAAACTGGCGCGCTCTGGAGGCGGGTTTACCGTCATCACTTCCGCTCCGGAAATGATCGGTCAGATTCAGCTGCTGGAAGTCAAAGATTTGATGGCAGCCAGCATGGAACTGCATGAACACAAAGCTGAACTGCTAGCCGAAGTCGACTCGATTGATCCGGTACTGAAGAAGTTCGGCGGTGGGGCACGCGACCTGGAAGTACGCATCATCGAGGAGTCCCCCATCGGGCCGTTCCTGGTAGTACATCTGATCTACGACGTGCGGGATGCCATGGGCGCCAACGCTGTCAACACCGCCTGTGAAAAACTGGCCCCGCATATCGAGCAGATCACCGGCGGACGTGTCCACCTGCGTATCCTGTCCAACCTGGCCGACCGGCGGCTGGCAAAAGCCAGTTGCACTGTACTGCTTAAGGAACTGGCTTTCACAAATGCAGACGGTCGCACATTCACAGGTGAACAGGTCCGGGACGGGATCATCGAGGCCTGGGCCTTCGCTGCAGCCGACCCGTACCGCGCCGCCACGCATAATAAGGGCATCATGAACGGCGTGGATGCAGTCGTCATCGCCACCGGCAACGACTGGCGTGCCATCGAAGCCGGGGCACACGCCTACGCCGCCCGTGATGGTCGCTACACCAGTCTCAGCACCTGGGGCAAGGACGCGGATGGAAACCTGACCGGCGCTCTTGAAATGCCGATGGCGGTCGGCATTGCGGGCGGCGCGACCAAAGTCCACCCGGCAGCCAAAGCTGCGTTAAAATTGATGGGCGTCAAGACCGCTGCCGAACTGGCCGGGATCATCGCCTCAGTTGGACTGGCGCAAAACCTGGCTGCCTTGCGCGCCCTGGCCACCGAGGGCATCCAGCGCGGACACATGTCCCTGCACGCCCGGCAGGTGGCGATTGCCGCCGGAGCTACCGGCTACCAAATAGAGGAAGTTGCCGCGCAAATGGTGGCTGAGAAAATCGTGCGCATTGATCGCGCCGAGGAAATATTAAAGTCTTACAAGTCCGACAGGCTTACACGTTGACCTGTTCTACCTGTCAGACATTAAGACTCGTCCGATATCCAGGAGATAATCATGACCGATAACAAAACCTTACTTAAACCCTCCCGCCTTGTCGGCATCATCGGCTACGGAGCCTACGTGCCGCGTTACCGCTTACCAACCAGAGAAGTCGCCCGTGTCTGGGTCGGCGGGCGGTCTTCCGGATTGCCCATCAAGGAAAAAGCCGTTCCTGGGTTGGACGAGGACGTGGTCACCATGTCAATCGAAGCGGTGCGCAATGCCATGAAACGCGCCGGGATTGACCCGGCTGAGATCCGTGCTATTTGGATCGGGTCCGAATCCCACCCGTACGCCGTCAAACCCACCTCGACGATTGTCGCCGAAGCCATCGGAGCCGCACCCCACATCCAAGCGGCGGACATAGAGTTCGCCTGCAAAGCCGGGACGGAGGCGATGGTCATGGCAATGGGATTGGTTGGGTCGGGGATGGCGCGCTACACCGTGGCCGCTGGTCTCGACACCGCCCAGGGTAAGCCCGGCGATGCGCTGGAATACACCGCCGCAGCCGGTGGGGCGGCCTTCGTCATCGGACCGGCTGAGGAAAGCCTGGCAACCATCAACGCCTCGTACTCCTACGTGACCGACACGCCCGACTTCTGGCGGCGCGAGTACCAGCGCTACCCCGAGCACGGCAACCGCTTCACCGGCGAACCGGCTTACTTCAAACACAGTACCGCCGCCGGGAAAATCATGATGGAAGCACTGGGGACCAAGCCCTCGGACTACACCTGGGCCATTTTCCACCAGCCGAATGCCAAGTTCCCGCAGCGCGCCGCTTCCCTGCTCGGATTCACACCAGAGCAAATCAGACCCGGACTCCTGTCGCCGGTCATTGGCAATACCTACGCCGGGGCGGCCATCATCGGTTTGACTGCCACGCTGGATGTGGCCCAGCCCGGCGACCGCATCCTGATGGTCTCGTTCGGTTCCGGCGCAGGGTCGGATGCGTTCGATATCACCGTCACCGACAAACTGCCCGAGCGGCGCGAAAAGGCTCTCAAGACGCAGGACTACATCGCCCGTCGCACAGAGATTGACTACGCCACCTACGCCCGCTTCCGCGGCAAGATTGCGATGAAGTGATTATGACTGATATCATCATAGCCGGAATTGGACAAACCCCCGTCGGCGAGCATTGGGACACATCCCTGCGCTCGCTGGCATCACAAGCCATTCAAGCCGCCATCCAGGATTCGGGTGGGCTGAAACCGCAGGCGCTCTACGTCGGCAATATGCTGGCTGCCAACCTGTCCCGCCAGGCGCATCTGGGGGCCCTTCTGGCCGACTATGCCGGTCTGACCGGCATCGAAGCCGAGACAATCGAGGCCGGAGGCGCTTCCGGCGGCGCAGCCCTGCGACAGGGCTATCTGGCCGTCGCCAGCGGGTTGGTGGACGTGGCGCTGGTTGTCGGCGTGGAGAAATTCACCGACGTTATCGGCCCGGACCTGGAGGCTGCGCTCGCCACCCTGACCGACGCGGATTACGAGTCCATCCACGGGTTGACGCTCACCGCTCAGGCTGCGCTCCTCGCCCGCCGCTACACGCACGAGAACCACGTTCCGGTGGATGGGTTGGCGGGCTTTCCACTGACTTCCCACGCCAACGGAGCCGGGAACAAGAATGCTATGTACCGCAAGGCGATTGCACTGGACGCCTACCAGAAATCCGAAACCGTCAGCGAACCGTTGAATATCTTTGACATGGCTCCCAACGCCGATGGTGCGGCCGCGCTGGTTCTAACTCGGCGCGAATTGCTCCCGAAAGATTTTCCCCACCCGATTGTCCGTCTGGCGGCCTCGGCCATTGCTTCAGACACGTTCACCCTGGCCGAACGCAGCGATCCGTTATGGTTCGCTGCCGCGCAGGCCTCGGTCGGGCAGGCATTCCAGAAAGCCGGTATACCCCGCGAGCAAGTGGATTTGTTTGAATACTACGATGCCTTTTCCATTTTCGCGGCGCTGTCGCTGGAAGCGGCCGGATTCGCCAAACGCGGCAAAGGCTGGAAATTGGCCGGGGACGGATCTATTGCGCTGACAGGTCAACTCCCCTGCGCCACCCTGGGTGGACTCAAAGCGCGCGGCAACCCCGGCGGCGCGACTGGCGTGTACCAGGCCGTTGAAGCGGTTGCGCAATTACGAGGTCAGGCCGGGGCGAACCAGATTGCCGGGGCGCGCTATGCTCTCATTCAATGTCTGGGCGGGCCTGCCTCCATCGCTGTAACACACATCCTGGAAAGCATGGCATAAGTTACGATCCTGATAAGCAGAAAGCCTGATAGTTCCTGATAGACTAGCCGGGTAGAATCTTTAACTGAGATTAATTAAGGAGTAAATCACATCATATGGAAATTCCCCGCCATTGGCGCCTTAAACAACAACGATATGGACTGATCGGTGAAGTATGCCCGCACTGCGAGACCAAAATTTTCCCGCCGCGTGACATTTGCCCCGCCTGCGGACAGGAAGCCAAAACATCCTTCGCTTTCAGCGGACGCGGCGAAGTGTTTTCGTTTACCACGATTTATGAAGCCCCGACCGGCTTCGACGAGACCGCACCATACACCGTGGCGCTGGTCAAGCTGGAGGAAGGTCCGCTGGTGACTGCGCAACTGACCGACCTGGGCGAAACCCAGCCCGAGATCGGCATGCCGGTCGAGATGGTGACGCGCAAACTGCGCCAGGACGGTGACGAGCGCGGCATGTTGATTTATGGCTATAAATTCAGGCCGGTGTTACAGGGTACTGCATAAATATCTGAACAAAAATTCCATGATGTGCAAGCAATTCGATAATAGAATGTCTACAGATTTATGCAAGAAGCAGTAGAATAACCCCCGAAAACAGACTTCCGAGACCTTGAAGGACTCGGAAGTCTTGATTCTAGCCTTCCCCGCTTACTTCCATCCACAACTGCCTGAATTTCAACGCGTCCACTTCCAGGACCGGGCTTTCGCACATAATGCGGCCTTTTACGCCCGCAACGTGCAGGGCACGCATCAGGTTGTTGAAATCCAGGTCGGCATCTTCCATCACCAGATGGTTCTTCTCACCTTTCGGACCGTAATTGATTCCCGATAGGTGGATGTGTAGATGCTGCATAGCCTCTTCACCAAGCGACTTGAGATAAGAATCCAACGCGGATATCCACTCATCGTAAGAGTTCATCGCTCCATCGCCAAGACGGGCGTGCAGGTGGGCAAAGTCAATGCACGGGACCACTCCCGGAATAGCCTGCGCCATTGCCAGCACGTCAGACAGCGAACCCAGCATGGCCGCTTTGCCACTGATCTCCGGGCGCAGCGTGACCGGGTTACCGGTCGCACGCAGTTCGTCAACGCAGCCTTGCAAGCGCGGAATGGTCACCTTGAGCACCTCGTCCGCCGGGCGGCCAAAGTAAGTGCCAGGATGGAAGATGATGTCGGTCGCTCCAGCCAGGTTGCCGAAGTGGGCCGCGTCGATCAGGTACTGACGCAGGCGCGGCCATTTTTCGTTGTCGCCGTTCAGGTTGATGTAATATGGCGCATGGACAGAGAGCGCCACGCCAATCTCCGCCGCCGTCTGCTTGATGGCCGCACAGGTCGTCTCGCCGACGCGCACGCCCTGCACCCAGGCCAATTCAAGAGCATCCAGACCGATGGAAGCCGCATATTGAATCCCGCCCACCGTCCCACCGGGTTTGGGCGGGGTGGCTTCGGGGGAACCAACGGTGCCGAAACGAAAAGAGAGAGACATCTTTCCTCCAATACACTACAAAGGACACGACGGACACGAAGTCTTTCCTTTGCGCCCACCTGTCCCCTTTCTTTGGGGGTTGTGTCCTTCCGCTTTTTAAAAACCGAAAAGCACTTTCAATTTCTCCCACAACGGCGGCCCCAGGATGAGCAGGCCGACCAAAATCGAAGTCAGTGCGGCTATCAGCACCGCCGCTGCGCCCACATCCTTACCCACCTTTGCCAGGGGGTGTTGCTGCGGGCTGGCCAGATCCACAACCGCCTCCAGGGCCGTATTGATGAACTCCGCCGTCCAGACCAGCGCAATAGTCAGCAACAACACTGCCCAATCACGCATCGCCAAATGCAACCAGAATGCCACCAGCACTACCAGGGTTGTGACGACAGCATGAAGCCAGGCATTGCGCTGGGTGCAGAGTACATACCACCAACCTCGAAAAGCATGCCGGAAAGCATGTGCACGCGAGACAAAAAACATAAAGATTCTATTCATGCACGATTGTTGGAGAAATACCGAGTCGTGTCAGGATCTCGGACTGGGCTGCCCACATACGGGTTTTTTCTTCCGCTCCGGCATGGTCGTGACCCAACAAGTGCAGTACACCATGGACAACCAGCAGCGACAATTCTGCTTCCAACGAGTGCCCCGTAGCAATGGACTGGGCTTCGGCACGCGGAACGGAAATGATAATATCACCCAGATAACGGCGGCCTGTTTCCGGGTCCGTTTCGCATGCGGGAAACGACAGCACATCGGTCGGCACATCCTTTCCCAAGAAGTCGCGGTCGAGAGCCTGGATTTGGGCGTCGCCGGTCAGGACCAGCGTCAGATCGGCATCAGGAGCGGACTGCTGAAGCAGTGCCGCCTTAGCTGCCCGTTCCAAGATGTCGGGCATAAAGACACGCCTGAAATCAGGAATAATTTCAATATTTATCATTTATGCTTCTTCAAGAGAGATGGTCTGGGAGTGGTCGGAACTTCTACCGCGGCGGAGGGCTGCGTAGCAAGTTGTTCCTGCGGATATTCCAGCCGCGGGTGGTAGGTGACGCGCAAGGTGGCAATAAAGGACTCGGTAATGCTCGCCAGGTCACGTTGGGAGAGCGAGGTGTTATCCAACTGGCCGTCCTTCTGGCAGCGTTCAATCACATTGCGGACAAGGGTGCGCATCTCTTCATCATTGCGCGGACGTTCGGCGCGTGCCCGCGCTTCAACGCCATCTGCGAACATCAGGATGGCCGTCTCCTTCGAGCGCGGTGACGGGCCGGGATAGCGGAACTGGCTCTCGTCCACTTTGGAGGCATCACCCTCCGCGGCCTGGACAGCACGGTTGTACTGGTAGCGGGTGACAAGCGTGCCATGATGCTCGGCGATGAAATCGTACAGGCGGCGCGGCAGGTGGTATTTGCGGGCCAGTCCCAACCCATCCGGCACGTGGCGGATGATGGTTTCGGCGCTGATTTCGGGAGCCAGGTCATCATGGGAATCAATCTGGCTGGGTGGTTGGTTTTCAACGAAGAAAAGCGGGTTGGCTGACTTTCCCACATCGTGGAACAGCGCACCCACGCGTATCAGCAATGTATCGGCATAGCTGCATTCGGCGGCCTGCTCGGCCAGGTTGGCCACCTGCAGGCTATGCTGGTAGGTCCCCGGAGCGCGCTGGAGGAAGTAGTTTAGCAGGGGTGAATCGGGGCGGGAAATTTCGAGCAATTGCAGGGCGGTTGTCAGGCCCAAAAATTGGGCCAACAAATACTGCATCGGTAGTGCAATGCTGGTGGAGACAATCCCGGCGAAAACTGCCGCGCCCATCAAAGTGGCCAGCCCAACCCAATCCATATCGGTAAAAGGCAGGCGGAAAGCCGCCACCATGGCCGCGCCAGCCACTGCAATAGCTATAGCAGCATACAGGAATTGCCCCACACGGCGCGCCTGTCCCAGCGCCAGCACGCCACACAGACTGCTCAACATGTAATACGGGAGCAGGCCAAGCGCATCCGGCATCCCATAAGCAGCCAGCAGGCTTATTAGCAAGCCGAAGACCAGGCCGTGCTCCATCCCAAAGAGCGCCGATACCAGCAGCGCAAACGCCGGGACGGGGAAGAGATAGGGTACGATCGTCCGGTTTGGATTGCTGACACGCGCCCCAACCAGGAATATTGCGAAAAGGAGGGCCAGCAGGATCAGGCTGCGCAGGTCAGAAACCACTACTGGCTTACGACGGTAGAAATAAAGGGCTGTAAATATGGCCGAAAGCGCCACCAGGGCCGCTGCACCCAGATAGTTGAAAGCCGGGTTTTTGGGCTGCACCAGCCCAAGAGCAGTCAGGGCTTCCAGGTCAGCTGCCGTAATAACTTGCCCGCGCGTGACAACTGTCTGCCCTGAGACGAAGGATCGTGTCACCGGCTCAACGGCTTCGCGCGCCGCCTGGCGCGCAGAATCGGTCAGTTCAGGGCTGTAGAAACTGTTCGCCACAATCAGAGGCGCAACGATTTCGACTGCCAGTGCCGCTTCTTTCTCGGTCAGTGTGAGACTGACCAGCGACGGGAGATTCTGCCGGACAGGTTCCAGGTCCTCGGTCCGCACGGGGTTTTGCATCGCCTGCTCCAATAGCGTGAATGCTTCGGTCTGCACCAAATCCCAGCGCGTGTCGGTTAATGCCAGTAGAACATCCTGCGAAACAGGCTGAAGAGTTAGGTCCTGGATTGCGGTTAGTTCAGTTCTCTTTTGCTCAAGGGTGGTATCCTGGTCTGTCCGGATAGCGGAAATGGATGCCAGGATGGAATTAAGTGCCTCGTTCTGAGCGCGGGCGATCGCCGTATCCGGTGGAATATAAACGGGAGCCACAGCGCGCTCGGCTTCGGCGCGCTCCGCTTCGCTCAACACATCGCTGGCAAACTGGATGTTACGCGGGGCGCGCAAATCCTGCGGAGCCACATCCCCCACAGAAAGCGGCAGGCTGATCTGGCGCAAGGACCACGGCTGGACAATGGCAACATAGGCCAGGATGCTAATGCATAACAGCACGAGGGTAGGAAGAAAGGTTCGGCGTGAGAAAAATCGTGAAAAGCGGGGGGAATCCATCCAGTTTACCGGTCGGGGACAGACGGCAGTCGTCCCCACACACCTTATTTTTGCAACAACTGACGGACAGTGGCACTGACCTGGTCGCCGGGAGCGCGGCCCGCAACGCTCGGCATGAGCAGTTTCATCACCTTACCCATGTCTGCCGGGGAGGCGGCGCCTGCCTCAGCAATGGCCGCTTTGGCCAGTGCCATCAGCTCGTCTGCGCTCACCGCTTGCGGCAGGTAAGCCTGAAGGACAACGATCTCAACTTCCGTGGCCGCCACAATGTCCGGGCGGCTGGCGCGGCGCGCTTCTTCAACCGCATCCTTGCGAGTCTTGATTTCCTTCTGGATGATTGCCAGCACGGCGGCTTCATCCAGTTTCACCTGTCGGTCAATTTCCACCTGGCGGACCGCCGCCAGCACCATACGGACGGTACGCTTGCGCACATCGTCCCCGGCTTTCATGGCTTCTTTTAGGGCAATTTCGAGTTTAGCTTTGGTCTCCATAGTTTCATTATACCTCGTGGGATGATATGTTCTTGCCCTAGAAAAGTTATTATTATTTGCTAAAAGGCTGCATTTTCTACCAATGTGGGTATAATTTCAATATGTCCCCTTTCTACACACGCACGGGCGACGACGGCAACACCGGCCTACTTGGTGAGGGCCGCCTGCCAAAATACCACCCCCGCATTGAAGCGCTCGGCGCTCTGGACGAAGCCTCTGCCGCGCTGGGTCTCTCCCGCGCCCTGTGCCAGGCTCCGCAGACTAAACCCATCCTGATGGACATTCAACGCGACCTGTACGCGTTGATGGCTGAAATCGCTGCCACCCCTGAAAATGGGGAGCGCTTCCGAACCCTGGGTCTACCGCGCGTCCAATGGCTGGAATCCCAGGCAGACAATCTCTCCACGATGGTTCCCCTCCCGGCAGAATTCATCCTGCCCGGTGACTCGCTTTCCGGTGCAGCCCTGGCTCTAACGCGGACAATCGTCCGCCGTGCTGAACGGCGGGTGGCTGAATTTCTCGATGCCGGTGAAATCAAGAATCCGATTATCCTGCAATATTTGAACCGGCTCTCATCCCTGTGCTTTGCACTGGAACTGCTCGAAAACCTGTCTGCTGGTCACGATACTACCCTGGCGAAGAAATGATTGGAACCCTGCTCAACGTTACAACTGTCCTGGCTGGTGGGACACTCGGCCTGCTTTTTGGCACGCGCCTGCCCGACCGCCTGCGTAAGACCGTCATCGCCGGACTGGGGTTATTCACATTAGCCTACGGCCTGTACAATTTCCTGAAAACGCAAAACCCGCTCATCGTCCTGGGCAGCCTGCTGATTGGGGCGCTGCTCGGCGAATGGTGGAAGATCGAGGAGGGTCTGCAGAACATCGGGAAGTGGTTGGAGTCCCATTTTGGCGGTAAAAAGGTTGACGGTCCCGAAAACGATCTCAGCAGTTCGACTGCACCCTCCCCAGGCAGTCGTTTTACCCCCTCCAACTTCGTCCGTGGCTTTCTGACGGCATCGCTCGTATTCTGCGTTGGTCCAATGACCATTCTTGGATCCATCCAGGACGGTCTGAAAGGCGATTACAGCCTGCTGGCGATAAAGTCGGTTTTAGATGGATTTGCGGCACTGGCCTTTGCGTCTACACTGGGAATAGGGGTTTTATTTTCGGTGATTGTCATCCTGTTTTTTCAGGGGGGTATCAGCCTGCTGGCGGCTCAACTGAGCGCCGTTGTCACTCCGGCAATGATGTCTGAGATGACCGCCGTTGGCGGAGTGCTCCTGCTCGGTATTGCCATTAGCAGTCTGCTGGAAATCAAACCCATTCGGATGGGGAATTTCCTGCCTTCGCTCGCCATCGCCCCGCTGGTCGTGGCAATCCTGGCATTCCTTGGAATAAAATAAACCTGGGAACGGTTATCCGTCCCCAGGTCAGAGCGGAAAAGGTTATTGTAAAAAACTACTTGCCCGCCAGCGCGGCGTCAATCGCCGTAGACACATCATCAAAGGACTGCTGGATCTGTACAATTGTACCATCAACTAGGATGCTTGGAGTGAAAGTAAGGTTTAAAGAATGGGCCTGGGATATATCATTCTGGATATCGGGGGCATATTTTTTTGCCTGGTAACACTGGTTGAAAGCCGTCATATCCAGATTAAGATTCTGGGCCATAATGACCAGACGCTCATCGGTAAAAAGGGAGGCGCTTTCGCTTACCTGATTGGCAAAAAGTGTGCCATGATAATCCCAGAAACGCCCCTGTTCTGCGGCACACATGGCGGCGTTGGCCGACCGATAGGATGCATCCGTACCATCATTCCCATCAATCACAATGAAAGAATGAAAGGTGTAATATACCTTGCCGGTGTCCACGTAGGTCTGGATGATCTGGGGTTCAAAATTCTGCGTGTAATTAAAACAGCCTGAGCATCGAAAATCTTCATACACATCCATTTTTACCGGAGCATTTGGGTCTCCAAGGTGAACCCCATTCACTTGTGTATTCATTGCTCTCGGGGTAAT
>Ga0207931_1000121_pt1 | contig 28506 bp, 23 predicted proteins | sample NGESurdeep092012_2_FD_184478 | JGI IMG/M metagenome (GOLD analysis project Ga0207931, IMG submission 184478) | Arctic peat soil microbial communities from Barrow, Alaska - NGEE Surface sample 415-1 deep-092012 (SPAdes) | ecosystem: Environmental > Terrestrial > Soil > Wetlands > Peat ...
CACGGCCGGCCACAACGGCCTCAAGAGCCTCGCCGAACTCGTCGGCACCGACTATCACCGTGTGCGCATCGGCGTGGGCCGTCCGGCAAGCCGCGATCCCGACGAGGTCGCCGACTACGTGTTGGCGAGGTTCGAGGAGCCCGAATCGGCGGTGCGTGACGTGATCGAGCGCGCTGCCGATGCCGTCGAGATGCTGGTCGCCGAGGGCCCGCACGCGGCGATGCACGCGTTCAACCCGGAGCGCGACTGACGGCACGCCTCGTACCGCCTCTCCGTGATCAGGGAGCGGCGGGGATCGTCGGCGCCGCGCCGCGGCGCTTGCCGGAGGCGAGCATACGCGCCGCCATCACCCAGATGGTGAGTCCGAAGAGGAACGGGAACGCATCGAGCCAGCCGTACCCGAAGCCGTGCGTGCCTAGAGATCCCAACCCGGAAAAGAACAGGAAGTGAAGGTCCGTGAGGACGTAGAGGGCCGCGAGCGCGACGAGCGGCCCTCTACGTCCTCTCCGTACGAGTTCCTCGGTCACGACGAGCAGTGGGACCAGCAGCAGCACGAACTGGTGGAACCACGTGAATGGAAAGATCAGCTGCATGATCGTCACGACCAGGCCGAACTCCAGCGGCAACCAGCGCTCGCTCGTACCTCTGCGCCGGACGAACCAGGCGGTGGCGAGCAGCAAAGCCGCGCCGGCGACACGGGCCACAGTTCGGACGGCGCCGAGGTCGCGCACTCCCCGGAGCGCCCGGCCGAGCACCCCGGAGAGCGACTGGTTCGTCTGATCAGTGAAGATCGCGTTCGGGCGCGTGAGGTCGAGCGCGTGGTGCGCGTAGTCCGCCAGCCCGCGGACACCGATCAGCGGCAGACACGCCAACGTGAGGATGACGATTGCGCACGCCGCGAACGCCGCCGGCCGCCAGCGACGGCGCAGGGCAAGATAGAGGACCAGCAGGAACGGCACGAGCTTGAGCACGGACCCGGCGGCGAGACTCGACCCCGCGAGGGCGTCGCGGCGCCGGCGCAAGGCCCACAGCGCGAGTGCGAGCGAAGCGAAGATCAGGCCATTGACTTGGCCGAGAAGCAGCGTGTCGAGCGCCGGCGCGTAGAGCAGCAGGGCGGCGAGCGACACGGGTACCCACCAGCCGCCGCCGAGCACGAAGCCGATGAGCCAGGCGCCGGCGATCAGGGCGAGCGCGTTGACGCTCGCCCAGACGATCGCCGCCGTCTTGGGACCCACGGGGCGGAGAGCGAACAGCAGGACTGCCGTCTGCGGTGGGTAGCGGTAGGGCTTGGCGTACCTGGTTATGCCGAGGTCGCGGGCGAGCGCGTCCCACTGCGGGCTGGGGTAGGCATCTGAGAGCGCATAAGGGTCCTGACCGCGCGCATAGGCTTCGGCAGCGATGTAGTAGACGTTGAAGTCCTCGAACCGGTTGTCGGCGTGCGCCCAGGTGATGGCCGTGCCGAAGGCACTCGTGAGAGCGACGAGAAGGGCGAGCGTGACGAGCTTCAGGCGCACACTCTCATCTCGCGTCGATCCTGATACTCGCGATGAGGTCGGCAAGGTTGTTGACCGCACGATTCAGGCTGCGCTTGGTGATCTTCGCGGCGAGCGCCGCCGCCGCCGGCCAGCGGCAGATGCGGGTGGAGACGTGCCCCATGTCACCCCTTTTCGACAGGGTCATCATGACACGCTGCGACGACAGACGACAGTCCCGGTGGACGCCCGTGCCGGTTGACCTCTACACTTGCTCTGCCGATAGAGTCAGGAGCCGCCGTGGCGATCCCGTGAAGCACTACGGGCACCGACGCGGCGCGAGCACCGGGAGAATGGCGACGTGAACACGGATCGAAGGGCACGTGCGTGGCGAGGCGCCGGTCGCGGCTTCGTTCTCGGCGCGGCGCTCTGCGCGGCGCTGGTCTGCGCCGCGCCCGCCGCCGGCCTCGAGCCGCCGACCCAGCACCAGATCGACCAGTATCGCAAGGACGGCTCTTTGACCGAGCGGATCCGCTCGGCCGAGGCGCTCGGCAACCAGCGCGTGGCGCCACAGCTCGAGCGGCATCTGCAGAACGTATTGCGTGACCAGGTCCTCGGCTTTCCGTTGAGCCTCGCGCCACCGCCGGCCTGGCGCGGCATGCCGACAACGGGCACGGTCAACGTGCTGGCGCTGTGCATCTCGTTCAACGACTACCCGCCGAGCAACAGCATCGCCACCATTCGCGCCGACCTCTTCCGCAACGGCAACCCCGCCAGCGCGCCATACGACAGCTTGCGCAACTACTACCGGCGCTCGTCGTACAACCAACTCCAGATCCAGGGCGACGTTCTCGGCTGGTATAACACCGGGCAGAATCGCAACACCGTCAACCCGGGTGGCGGCAGCCCCGACTCTGCGATCGGCGTCGCCAACCGCGAGGCGCTGATCAAGCAGGCGCTCAACTTCTACGACACCCAGGGTTTCGACTTCTCGCCGTACGACAACGACCACGACGGCACGATCGACTACCTCGTCGTGATCTGGACCGGCCCCGACACAGGCTGGGTCAACTTCTGGTGGGGCTACCAGACTGTATTCACCGACTCGTCGTACAAGCTCGACGGCAAGAGCCTGGGCACGTACTCGTGGCAGTGGGAGGCCAACCCGTACCCGGGCACGTTTGATCCGCTGGTCGTGATGCACGAGACGGGCCACGCGCTGGGGCTGCCCGACCTCTACGACTACGACCCGTCTGCGGGTCCCGGCGGCGGTGTCGGCGGGCTCGACATGATGGACAACAATTGGGGCGACCACAACTGCTTCAGCAAGTTCCTCCTCGGCTGGCTCACGCCGACGACCGTCGACTTCGGGACGAACACGCTCACGCTGGCCCCATCGGGAACCTCGCAAGACGCGGCGGTCGTAATGCGGGGCGTAGCTCCCGGCAACCCCTTCGCCGAGTTCTTCATGGTCCAGAACCGGGCCCCGGTCGGCAACGACACCGACTATCCGGGAGCCGGGCTGCTCGTCTGGCACATCGACGCCCGGCTCAATGCGGGCGGCACGGACTACCGCTTCGACAACTCGTACACGAGCCACAAGCTCGTGAGGCTCATGGAGGCCGACGGCACCAACGACATCGAGCTCCGTAGCGGTTGGGCGAACGCCGGCGACTACTATCACGCCGGCGGGCTCTTCAGCGCGACGACGAATCCGAACAGCAAACGTTATGACGACTCCGCGTCGGGCGTGACGCTCAGCGGCATCACCGCGCCGGGAGCGTCGATCGACGTCGCCGCCAGCGCTGGGGGCAGTGGCATCGACACGACGCCGCCGACGGTCGGTGACGACGCGCTCGCCGGATGGCGACGGGTGCCCGTCACGGTCACGCTGACGGCGGCCGACGGCCAATCGGGCGTCGCCCACATCGAGTACTCGCTCGACGGTGGCGGTTTCGTCTCGGGGACTCTGGGCGCGACGAAGGCCAGGCTCGTGATCACGGCGCCGACCAATCACACCAACGACGGTGTTCACACGATCGCCTATCGGGCCGTCGACAACAGGGGCAATCCCAGCGCCGACGCGAGTTGCACCGTCAAGATCGACACGCTCGGGCCCTACGTGACGTCGCCGTCGCGTGTGACGGTGCGCCGGTACCGCTCGGTGACGCTCAAGTACGAGGCTGCCGACGCGCTCAGCCCGACCGCCGATGTGACGATTAAGATCAGGACGCGCGGCGGACGACTGGTGAAGACGTTGACGGCGGCGCACGTGACGACGAACACGACACATGGCGTACGCTTCACTTGCAAGCTGGCGCGCGGCACGTATCGCTTCTTCGTCCTCGCCCGGGACCGCGCCGGCAATCCGCAGTCGCACTACGCCTGGCGGTATCTCTTCGTCCAGTAGCCCGGCGGCTGCGAAGGGGTCACGAAGCGGCTCCCGCCGCAGCGGTCCGACCCGACTGCGCTACAATGGATCGAGTGACACCCCGTCGCCCCCGGTGGCGGGGCTTTTGGCGTGTCCACGAGCAGAGAGGCAGGCGGTGTTCCTCGAGTATCTGCGGGAGAGTGAGCGGTTCCGTGAAGCGGCGCCGCGGCTGCGTCGCGGCGCCGCCTTCCATGCGCCGTCGTTCTTCGCGCCCTTCGTGCTCGCCGCTCTGATCGCCGAGGCGCCGGGCCCCGGGTGGGTGGTGGTCGCACCCGAGGGCGAGCGCGCCGTCAGGCTCGCGGGCGAGCTCGCCTTGTACCTCGAGCGCGAGGTCGCCGTGCTGCCGGCGCGCGGCGTGCTCTACGGCGCGGACGTGGCGCCGGCAGCGCACGTGATCGGCGAGCGCCAGCGGGCGTTGCAGACGCTCGCCGATGGCGGGGTGGTCGTCGCCGAAGCAGTGGCGTTGCTCGAGCGCTTCCTGCCGCTCGCGGCGCAGCCGCGTCCGCTGTCACTGGCGGCCGGCAGGGAGCTGCCCTTCGAGAGCGTCATCGAGCAGCTCGCGCACCTCGGCTACGAGCGCATCGAGCAGGTGCGCGGTCGCGGCGAGTTCGCTGTGCGCGGCGGCATCGTCGACGTGTTCCCGACGACGGGCGACCCCGTGCGCATCGAGTTCTGGGGCGACGAGATCGAGTCGTTGCGCCGGTTTTCGGTGTTCTCGCAGCGCACTGTGGGGGGCGTCGATGCATGCGTCGTCTACGCGGCCAGTGAGGCTGATACGGCGCGCGACGATTACCAGCGGGCCTTGCACGGTGCTCTCGCCGAATGGGAGCGAGCAGGCCGCGACGAGGCGCCGGACGAGCTCCACCGACACGCCGCGGTGCGCGCGCTGTCGGCGCTCGCCGCTCGCTTCGTCGCCGTGGGCGACCTGCTCGTCGCCGGCGAGCAGCAGGTCGCCGTGTTCGCTCCCGACGAGACGTTCCGGGCGCTCGCGGACTTCGCCGCCGAAGTCGAGATGACAGCCGGCGGCGGCGCCGTCCGCGAGCGCTTCTACGTGCCGCTCGCCGAGGCGCGCAAGCTGCTTGCGAGCGGTCTTCAGGTCGATCTGGTGCAGCGCGACCAACGCTGGCGGTTCGGCGCCTCGCGCCCGCAGACGGCGGCGCGCGACATCGCCGGCGCCGAGCGCGAGCTCGCCCGTCTCGTCGCCGACGAATACCGCGTTTTCGTCGTGTTCCGCCATGCCGGCGAGGCGACGCGCGCGGCGTTCCGACTGAAGACGCTCAGCGCCGAGGTGCTCGACCTCGGCGTCGTCGCTGGCCGCGGCGGAGCAGTCACGGAGGACGGCGCCGAGCGTGAACGAATCGGCCGTCGCGAACCCGCGGCGCCTGGCTTGTACTTCGTCTCGGCGCCGCTGCAGGAGGGCTTCGTCTCGAGCGAGCTGAAGCTCGCCGTGATCGGCGAGCGCGCGCTCTTGCGTGCCGCTCCGCGGGAGCGGCGCTTCGTCGGCGGCGCTCGCCTCACCTCCTTCTTCGACCTGCGCCCCGGCGACTTCGTCGTGCACGAGGACCAGGGTATCGCGCGTTTCGCCGGCATCGAGACGCGCACGGTGGCCGGCATCACGCGGGACTACCTCTACCTGCAGTTCGCCGGCGAGGACAAGCTGTTCGTGCCGCACGACCAGATCGGCAAGGTCAGCCGCTACATCGGCGCCGGCGCCGGGGCGCCGCCGCTGAACCGGCTCGGCGGCTCGGCCTGGCAGGCGGTCAAGACGCGCGCCCGCCGTGCCGTGATCGAGATGGCGGGCGAGCTGCTCACGCTCTACGCCGCGCGCCAGGCCGTGCCCGGTTTCGGCTTCCCGGCCGACGGCGAGCTCATGCTGCGCCTGGAGGCGGACTTTCCATACGAAGAGACCGCCGACCAGGCGGAGGCGATCGACGACGTCAAGAACGACATGGAGGCCGCCCATCCGATGGACCGGCTCGTGTGCGGCGACGTGGGCTACGGCAAGACCGAGGTCGCCCTGCGCGCCGCGTTCAAGGCCGCCGAGGCCGGGAAGCAGACGCTGATGCTCGTGCCGACGACGATCCTCGCCGAGCAACACTTCATGACCTTCGCCGAGCGCTTCGCCGACTTCCCCGTGGCGGTCGAGATGGTCTCGCGCTTTCGCACGGCCGCCGAGGCGCGGCGCATCCTGAAGGAGTTCCGTGAAGGCAGGGTGGACGTGCTGATCGGCACGCACCGGTTGCTCTCCACCGACGTCATCCCCAAAGACCTCGGGTTGGTGATCCTCGACGAGGAGCAGCGCTTCGGCGTCCGCCAGAAGGAGCTGCTCCGCAATCTGAAGATGCAGGTCGACGTGGTCAGCCTCTCGGCGACGCCGATCCCGCGCACGCTGCAGATGTCGCTGACGGGGATCCGCGACATCTCCGTGATCGAGACGCCGCCGCGCGGGCGGCACGAGATCCGCACGTACATCGGCGAGTATCGTGACGAGATCGCCCGCGTCGCGATCGAGAAGGAACTGGGGCGCGGCGGCCAGACGTTCTACCTGCACAACCGCGTGGAGACGATCGAGCAGGCGGCCGAGCACGTGCGCGACCTGGCGCCGCAGGCGCGGCTGCTGGTCGCGCACGGACAGATGCACGAGCGCGCGCTCGAGAAGGTGATGATGAGCTTCCTCGCCGGCGATGCTGATGTGCTCGTCACGACCTCGATCATCGAGAGCGGCATTGACATCCCCAGCGCCAACACACTGATCGTCGACCGCGCCGACATGCTCGGTCTCGCGCAGCTCTATCAGATCCGCGGTCGTATCGGGCGCAGCGACGAGTACGCGTACGCCTACTTGCTGTACCCGAGCGACGACATGTTGACCGGCGAGGCCGCCGCGCGCTTGCGCACGCTCTCCGATCACACCGAGCTCGGCGCCGGGTTCAAGATCGCGATGCGCGACCTCGAGATCCGCGGCGCCGGCAACCTGCTCGGCGACGAGCAATCCGGGCACGTCGCCGCGATCGGCTTCGAGATGTACGCGCAGCTCCTCGACGAAGCCGTCTCGGAGCTGCGCGGCGAACCGCCCGCGGTGCTACCGCCGGTGCGCGTCGATCTGCCGGTGACCGCCTACGTGCCGCCGGAGTACATCGCCTACGAGGCGACAAAGATCGACGCGCACCGGCGGATTGCGCGGGCGCTCGACCTCGAAGCGCTGGACGAAGTCAGAGCCGACCTGACCGACCGCTTCGGCGCGCCGCCGGAGCCGGTCGAGAGCCTCCTGAGGCTGCAGGCGATCCGCATCCTTGGGGGCGGCTTGGGGGCGGCCGCCGTCGTCTATCGCGGCGGCCGCCTGCAAGTGGAGGGCCTGCGTCTCGACGACGCGTGGGCGGCGCGCGTGCGCGCCGCCCACGACCGCTTCGTCTACCTGAAGCAACGGGAGACGCTCTCCGCCCATCCCGCCGACGGCGAAGAGCTTCATCCAGGCACACATCTCTTAATGTGGGTCGAAAGCGTCCTCAATGCTATAATCACGGCTCGTACGTAACCGCTGTGTCGTTATCCGACCTTTCCAAGAAGAGGGAGTTCATGAAAAGACACGTCCTGGCACTGGCTCTGGTGGCTCTTGTGCCTCTTCTCGTCATCGGATGCGGCAACAAGCTCCCCAAGGGAGCGGTCGCCGTCGTCTATGGCCAGCCCATCACGCAGGCTCAGTTCGACCAGTGGGTGACGTCGATCAAGCTGCAGTACACGGCGCAGAAGACGGCTTTTCCGGCCGTCGGCGACGCCGCCTACAAGAAGCTCACGGCGGAGATCGTCAACTACCTGGTCACGGCGCAGATCGTCATCAAGAAGGCGGCCGACATGAAGATCACGGCGACGGACGCCGAGATCACCGACAGGATGAAACAACAGGAGACTCAGGCGGGCGGGCCGAAGAAGCTCGACGCCCTCCTCACGAAGCAAGGCATGACGCGCGATCAGCTCAGCCAGCAGTTCAAGATCCAGATCCTCGGCCAGAAGATCCAGACCGAGGTCCTCAAGAACGTCACGGTCACCGACAAGCAGGTCCAGGACTATTACAACGCTCCCGAGAACCAGAAGATGTTCCTCCGTCCCGTCACGCGCGACGTGCGCCATGTGCTCGTCAAGACCAAAGCCGAGGCGCTCACGGTCCGTGCCCTGCTCGTCGCCGACAACACCGACGCCAACTGGAAGACAGTTGCCGCCAAGTACTCGATCGATCCGGGCAGCAAGACCAACGGCGGCGCCTATCCCGGGACTCAGCAGGGACGCATGCTTCCCGCATTCGACAAGTTCACGTTCAGCACCAAGATCGGCGTCATCTCGCCGCCGGTGCACACCAAGGACGGCTGGCACGTCATCGAGGTGACGGCGATCAACCCCGCCGGCGTGGCCCCGTTCGCGCAGGTCAAGCAGCAAATCCAGCAGACGCTGCAAGCCGCGGCGCAGTCCACGGTCCTCAAGAACTGGCTCGATCAGGCAAAGAAGGATGCCAAGATCATCTACGCCGCCGGCTACAACCCCGATCAGCTCACCGCGTCGCCGACGCCGGCAAGCACGCCGACGAGCGCTCCTTCGAGCTCGCCGAAGAGCAGCGCGACGCCTTCGGCCAAGTAGGGTCCGTCGTGACTTGCGATCGGGCGTAGTGGCGCCGCGGTCGCGATGAGCATCAAGCTCGTGTACATCGGCGCCGCTGCCGACCTGGCGCCCGCAGCATCGCTGCGGGCGTTCGGGAGCAGCGGCACCTTGTTCGTCCCTGCCGGTCTCGACGCCGCTCTTCGTGCGCTGATCGACGGCGGTCTTGCGGCCGGTGCGCGCGCTGCGGTCCGCGAGACCTCCATCGCGCACCTCGACGATGTCTTCGCCACAGCGGCCGGGGGTCCGGCGACGGTCTGCGTCGCCGGCGTCGACGGCGCCGCACTGGCGCGCGCCGTTCTGGCCCGCGCCGCGAGCGGCGGCATCGATGTCACTACGGTGCCTGCCGCCGGCTTCAGCGACTGTCTCGTCGGCGACGAACTGCTCTCGCTGCGGCGGATCATCGCGGTCCTGCGCAGGCGATGCCCGTGGGATCGCGAGCAGACGGCGCAGGACATCATCTCGTACACCGTCGAAGAGACGTTCGAGCTCGCCGACGCCGTCGCCGCCGACGACCTGGCGGCCGAGCACGGGGAGCTCGGCGACCTTCTCCTTCAGGTGTACTTCCTGGCGATGCTCCTCAGCGAGCGCGACGCGGGCGATCTGGGCAGTGTGGCGGCGGCGATCGAACGCAAGCTGGTCCGCCGCCACGCGCACATCTTCGGCGATGCGGTCGCCGACACGCCGGCCGAAGTGCGTGACCAGTGGGAGCGCATCAAGCGCGAGCAGGAGGGCCGCGAGGGCGTGTTCCACGACGTGCCGGCGACGCTCCCGGCGCTGCTGCTCGCGCGCAAGCTTCAAGAGCGGGCGGCGGCGGTCGGGTTCGACTGGCAGACCGCCGCCGAGGCGTTCCCCAAGATCGCCGAGGAGCACGCTGAGCTCGCCGAGGTGCTGCTCGACGCATCCGCCTCCGCCGAGCCGGATCGTCATGACGCGCGTCTGCAGCACGAGGTCGGCGACCTGCTGTTCGCCGTGGTCAACGTGGCGCGCAAGGCGCACGTCGACCCCGAGCTGGCGTTGCGACAGGCGGCCGCCCGCTTTGCGACTCGCGTCGGGGCGGCCGCCGGACTCGCCGAGGCTGAAGGAAAGACGTGGTCTGCGTTAGGATTGGCCGAGCAAGAGGGCTACTATCAGCGCGCCAAGGCGGCGCAGGCGGCGAGTCCGCCGGCCGACACCCGGCGTGAATGATCAGGAGGGGCTTGAGATGACGGTCATCGTCGATGTGGTTGGCAGGCAGATCCTCGACTCACGCGGCAACCCGACGGTCGAGGTCGAGGTGGAGCTCGAATCGGGCGCCGTCGGGCGCGCGGCGGTGCCGTCCGGCGCGTCGACCGGCGCTTACGAGGCGGTGGAACTGCGCGACGATGCCGGCGAGTACATGGGCCGCGGGGTGCGCACGGCGGTCGACAACGTCAATACCACGATCTGTGAGGAGATCGTCGGCCTCGACGCCACCGATCAGCGGCTCGTCGACCAGGTGATGATCGAACTCGACGGCACGCCCAACAAGGCCAGGCTCGGCGCCAACGCAATCCTCGGCACTTCGCTGGCGGTCGCCTATGCCGCCGCCGCGGCGCTGGAGCTGCCGCTCTACCAATACGTCGGCGGCGTCAACGCCTACATGCTGCCGGTGCCGATGATGAACATCATGAACGGCGGCCAGCACGCCGACAACAACGTCGATCTGCAGGAGTTCATGGCGATGCCGGTCGGCGCCGAGAGCTTCGACGAAGCGCTGCGCATCGGCGCCGAGGTCTACCACGCCCTCAAGAGCGTGCTCAAGCAGCGCGGTCTCTCCACCGCGGTCGGCGACGAGGGTGGATTCGCGCCGAACCTGAAGTCCAACGAGGAGGCCGTGCAGGTGATCGTCGACGCGATCGACGTGGCCGGCTACGAGCCCGGCAGTGACGTGATGATCGCTCTCGATCCCGCCGCAAGCAGCTTCTTCCGCGACGGCATGTACGAGCTGGCAAGCGAGAAGCGCAGTCTCACGTCGGCAGAGATGGTCGACTACTACGCCGGCCTCGCCGACAAGTACCCGATCATCTCGATCGAGGACGGCATGGCCGAAGAGGACTGGGACGGCTTCAAGCTGCTCAACGAGAAGCTCGGCGAGCGCATCCAGATCATGGGCGACGACCTCTTCGTCACCAACACCGAGCGCATTGCGCGCGGCATCGAACTCGGGTCGGCCAACTCGGTGCTGATCAAGCTCAACCAGATCGGCACACTCTCGGAGACGCTCGACGCGATCGAGCTGGCCAAGCGCGCCGGCTGGACGGCCGTCGTCAGTCACCGCTCGGGCGAGACCGAAGACACGACGATCGCCGACATCGCGGTGGCGACCAACGCCGGCCAGATCAAGGCCGGCGCGCCGGCGCGTACCGATCGCGTCGCCAAGTACAACCAGCTGTTGCGCATCGAGGAGATGCTCGGCGAGAGCGCCTGGTATCCAGGCCTGAAAGCGTTCTACAACCTGAACAAGTAGTCAGCCCAACTTCAAACCACGACCCCCAACGGGAGGATCGCGAGAATCATGTACTGTCCTGAATGCGGCACCGACGCCGGCGACGCCAAGTTCTGTCCTGAATGCGGCACCGATCTCGGCGTGCTGAAAAAGGCGCTGCGCGGCGACCAAGCGGCGGGCAAGCCCGCCGCCCCGGCCGCGCAGCAGCGCAAGAGTCTGAAGCAGACCGGCGTGAGCGCGGCCGAAGGGCCGGGCCGCAAGCCCGGCCAGCTCGGGCCGCGCAAGCAGACCGGCGGCGCGGGCACCAGGCCGTGGGTCATCTGGTCGATCGTCGCCGCGGTCGTCGTGCCGATCGTCCTGATCGTCTCGATCACGCTCGCCACGTCCCACAAAGGTTCGAGCGCTTCCCAGACTCCGGCGCCCGTTGCCGACACGAGTGGTACCTATGCCGAGCTCGTCCAGCGCGCCAATGCCTTGTCCGACCAGGCGCTGAAGGCTGTTTCGGCCAACGACATGGTCACGGGGCAGGCGTACGGACAGGCCGCCGCCACCGTGTACTCGGCGGCCTGGAAGAAGCAGCCCGGCGATCCCAGCGTGGGTACCGATTGGGCTATCGCGTTGTTCTACTCGGGCGATTTCCAGGGTGCGATCAACCGCGTGGAGAAGGTCCTCGCGGCGAACCCGACGTTTCAGAAGGGTTGGTTCAACGCCGGCATCTTCTACAAACACGTGTCGCAGATGACTCAAGACAAGGCCTTGGTCAAGGCGGACGTCGCCAAGGCCAGGACGGCCTTCACGAAGGCCGTGGCCCTCAATCCGAGCAACGACGTCGGCAGACAGGCCCAACAGGCGCTGCAGCAGCTGCCGAAGTAGGCCGTTGCCCGAGTCTGGCGCCGGCGGGCGCCGTGCTCTGCCGGCGCGCGCGGCAGGGAAAGTCAACGCTCGCCGCGAAATCATCAGAGTGACCGGCGCTGCCGCGACGTTGAACCGCGGCATCGATCGCCGGCGTGAGTCGGGAGAACGAGCGTGGCAGCGAAGAGCGGACGGCGCAAGGCCGGGGCCAAAGCCCCGGCGCGGGCTCCCGTAGACTTGCACTGGGGCCGACTCGGCCTGCTCATGTTGCTTCTCGTGGCGGCGGCGTTCTACGTGGCGCCCCTGCGCGCTTTCTTCGCCCAGCAGAACCGCCACAGCGGCGCTGTCGCGCAGCTGGCCCAGACCAAACAGCAGAACGCCGCCCTCAAGGCTGAGATCGACCACCTGCGATCTGCGGAGTACGTCGCCGAAAAGGCGCGCGCGGACTTCCAGCTCGTGCCCAGCGGCATGCAGGCGTTCATCGTCAAGGGGTTGCCGCAGGATCAGGCAGTCGCCTCACCGGCAGCGCAAGCGACGGCCGGCGGATCGATGTCGATCGCCGACCGCATTCGCGACCTCTGGTCGACGCTCCTGCGCTAGCCACCTTGTCGACGCCCGGGCAGCGTCGGCGCATCTCACGGTCGTCCACGACTCTCTGCTATCGTTCGCGTGGTGGATGTCGTGGAGCACACACCGAGGCCGGTCGGCGGCAGCGAGCTGGCCTGCGTAGCCGGTCAGATCGGCCGCCGACCGCATGCGCTCAGCCGCATCGCGGCGCGCTGCCCGTGGGGCTATCCGGCGGTCGTCGAGGATCTGCCGTACGACGACCGCGGCCGACCCTTTCCCACACTGTTCTACGCCACGTGCCCGACGCTCGTCGCGGCGGTCGGCGCGCTCGAGAGCGCCGGGGGCGTGCGCCGCCTGGCGGCGCTGCTCGACGATCCGCTGATCGCCGCTGGTCTGCGTGCGGCGGTCGCCTACGAGCGCCGCCGCCGCGCCACGCTTGCGCGGCGCTACGGCCTGCCGATGCTCGATGCCGGCGTCGCCCTGCGCACGGGCATCGGCGGCGTCGCCGATCATCGCGCCGTCAAGTGCCTCCACGCGCACGCCGCGCATGCCCTGGCCCGCCCGGGGTACACGCTCGGGCGTCGCGTTCTCGGCGACGCCGGCGAGCTCTGGTGCGCCGACCGGCGCTGCGCGGCGTTCTGCGCCGAGCGGCCGCGAGCGTGACCATGGACAGTGGCGCAGCGATGCGCGTGGCGATCGTCGACCAGGGCACGAACTCGGCGCGCTTGCTGCTCGCCGAGGTCGAGGGTGGGGTGGTGCGCACGATCGCGAGGAGGGCGGCGGTGACGCGCCTCGGGCGCGGTGTCGACGAGCACCGCCGCCTCGATGCCGCCGCCGCGCAACGGACGCGCGAGTGCATCGCGGGCTACGCCCGCGAGATCGTCGCCTTTGCACCTGAGCGCCGTCTGCTGATCGCCACGAGCGTGCTCCGCGACGCTCGCGACGGCGTCGCCTTCCTCGACCGCGTCGCCGCCGAGTTCGATCTGCCGTGGCAAGTCGTGAGCGGCGCGCAGGAGGCGGCGTTGTCGTACCGCGGCGCCGTTTCTGGCGCGCCGACGGTACGCCGACCGCTACTCGTCGTCGACATCGGTGGCGGCAGCACCGAGCTCTCTGTCGGCGAAGGTGCGAGGCCGTCGTGGTCGGTGAGCATCGACATCGGTGTGGTGCGGTTGACCGAGCGCTTCTTCGCGACCGACCCGCCGCGTCAAGGCGAGTGGTCGGCCGCCGAAGACGCCGTCGCGAGGCTCCTCGCTGCCGAGACGGCAACCGGCACAGTCGCCGTTGCCGCCGGCATCGGTGTCGGCGGCACGATCACCACGCTGGTCGCCCACAAACTCGCGCTGCGCGCCTACGATCCGCGCGTCGTGCACGGTCACTTCCTCTCTCTGGCCGACATCGAGCGTGCGATCGCTGCATTTCGGGGCATGACGTCGCGCGAGCGCGCGGCGCTCCCGGGCATCCAGCGCGGGCGCGAGGACGTGATCGTCGCCGGGGCGCTGATCGCGCGCGCGATCTGCCGGCACTTCGCGCTGCAAGGCCTGTACGCCAGCGAGGCTGACATCCTCGATGGCGCCGCCTTGACGCTGGCCGAGGGGGCGGCCGCGGCACCTGCCCTGCTGACCTTCTAGTATCCGTTGCGGCCCAATGCTGCCGCCAGGAATACGCAGGGTTTCGCGAGTACGAGTGCTCAAGTTTGCCGAAAGATTCCCGGTAGGCGCAAAGCCGGACGCTTGAGAAAGCTATGCACACGGCTTGTTCTCTTGCGTTGTCTCACAGTGGATGACGTACAGGGAGGCGGGCCGATCGCCACGCAGGCTTGTGGGCGACCACGAACCGGCGGTTCGTCCCTGGCAGAAGTGCGTCGGGCAGGAACAAGTGAGAAGAAGAAGGTCGGTCCGCCGACAAAGCGGGGGCCGCGCGGGCGGACGGACCTTTCGGAGAACGATGCGGGGCGCTGCTTCGGCGGCGCCCCGCATCGTTCTCTTTCCGTTCGCCCCACCGATCCGCTCGCTGCTCCGTCTCGCCGGATACGCGCCTCGTCTCTCGTGTCGTGCCCGGCGCCGCCTCATGCCGCCGTCGTATACTGGGCGCTGCGGTGCCGGAGTGGCGGAACTGGTAGACGCCGGGGACTTAAAATCCCTTGAGCACGCGCTCGTGTGGGTTCGATCCCCACCTCCGGCACCAGCTCGTCTTGTTGCATTCGACAGAAGGAGCTCGTGGAAGCTCTTGTGATCCTCGCGGTGGCGGTCGTCGTCGGCGTCATCGGCAGCATGCTCGGCATCGGCGGCGGGCTCGTGCTCATCCCGATCCTCACGTTGTTCCTCGACGTGCCGATGAAGACCGCGATCGGCGCCAGCCTGGTGAGCGTGATCGCCACGTCGTCGGCGGCGCAGCTCGTCTACGTCGGGCGCGGCCTCACGCACACCCGCCTGGGGATGACGCTCGAGATCACGACGACGCTGGGTGCGCTCGTCGGTGGTCTCATTGCCGTCCACGTCAGCGGGCGCTCGCTCCAGGTGGTCTTCGCCGCGATCCTCGTGTACGCCGCTTTCGCGATGGGCAGCCGTCGCGTCGACGACGCCGGATTCGTGCCGACCGGCGTACTCGACACGAGCTACATCGACCCGAGGAGCAACGCCGCCGTCGCCTACGGCGTGCGCCGCCTGCCCTGGGGCATGAGCGCGAGTTTCGTCGCCGGCAACCTTGCCGGCATGCTCGGCGTCGGCGGCGGCCTCGTGCAGGTGCCGCTGATGAACCTCGTGATGGAGATGCCGCTGAAGGCGGCGTTCGCGACCAGCAACTTCATGATCGGCGTCACCGCGGCGACCAGCGCTGCGTTGTACTTCGGCCGCGGACTGATCGACCCGCACGTGGCGATCCCGACAGCACTCGGCGTGCTCGTCGGCGCCCAGCTCGGGCCACGGCTCGCCGGCCGCATGCACAGCGCCACGCTGCGCTGGGCGTTTCAGCTGGTGATGCTCGTGTTCGCCGTGCAGATGATCTGGAAGGCGGTGCGATGAGCGATCGATCGCGCCGGTCGGCGGCCGAGACGATCAACCTGATGGTCCATGGTGTGCTCGCGGTGGGACTGGCGATCAGCGCGACGCTGATGATCGCCGGTGTCGCCGCGGGGCTCGCACAGGACCAGAACCTGCCCAAGATCGTACTCAGCGTCGGCGCCGCGCTGCGCCGCGGCGCCAAGCTGCAAGCCGACGGCCTGCTTTCGCTCGGGCTCTTCGCGCTCATCCTCACACCGTTTCTGCGCGTCACCGGCTCGATCGTGGTGTTCGCCAAAGAACGCGACTGGCGCTACGTCGGCATCACGGTGCTCGTGCTGGCGATCATGATCGCCAGCCTCTGGCTCGGCCAACTGTGAATCTTTGACACTCGTCCGGACCGAGCCTAGGATGCCTGTATGAAGAAAGTCGTGACACCGCCCGCGGCATCGGCGTCGCAGGGCTGTCACCAAGGAGGGTCAGCATGGTAGGTGCACTCATCGCCAGCACGACGGCTCCCACGATCGGGATCGTGGTCGTCATCGTCGTCGTCATCGGCTTGCTCGGCATCCGCATCGTGCGGCCGACTCATCGCGGCCTCACCGAGCGGCTGGGCAAGTACAACCGCTACGCGGAGCCCGGCTTCCACTGGATCATGCCGGTCATCGAGCGCATGTTCCAGGTCGACATCCGCGAGATCCTCGTCGAAGCACAGCCGCAGGTGATCATCACCAGCGACAGCCTCAACGCGAAGGTCGATGCGCAGGTCTACCTCAAGGTCAAGTCCGACGAGAGGAACGTCAAGGCCTCGCAGTACAACGTCACCAACTACGAGATGCAGATCGTCAACCTCGCGCGCACGACGCTGCGTAACATCATCGGCACGATGACACTCAAGTCGGCCAACAGCGAGCGCGGCAAGATCAACGACGAGCTGCGCCGCACGCTCGAAAAGGAGACCTCGAACTGGGGCATCGAGATCCTCCGCACCGAGCTCAAGGAGATCGATCCGCCGCAAGACGTGCAGGAGACGATGAACAAGGTCGTCAAGGCCGAGAACGAGAAGATCGCCGCCGTTGACTTCGCCACGGCGACGGAGACGCAGGCCGACGGCCAGCGCCGTGCCGAGATCAAGAAGGCTCAGGGCATCAGGCAGGCGAAGATCCTCGAGGCCGAGGGTGAGGCGCAGGCGATCAAGCTGGTCAACGAGGCCGCCGAGAAGTACTTCATCGGCAACGCCCAGGTTCTGCGCAAGCTCGAGGCGGTCGAAACCTCGTTACGCATGAACGCCAAGGTCGTCGTGCCCGGCGACACGCAGCTGATCAATGTGATCGGCGAGCTCGCCGGCGTGGCGCCGGTGCCGATACCCAGGCCGGCGGCGCCGAAGCCGATCCCCGGCCAGAAGTAGGTTCGACCGCCGGGACTAGGCCTTCTTGCGCGGCTTCTTCTGCTTCGCCGGCAGAGAAGCCGCGTATGCCAACCCCTTGCCGAGCCACCGGCGCAAGGCGTCGCGGTCGCCGAGCATCTGCTCGGGAAAGACGACGTACTCACGCATCGGTCGTCCCTCCATGGGCTCGAAGAGGTGGGCGCCGGGCAGCTTGAGCAGGTTGGCGCGGTCGGGCTCGCCGAGGCGCACCATGAAGCTCTCCTGGTGGAGGCCGGCAAACAGGTTCCCGTTGACCCAGTAGCACGGTGAACCGAACATCGGTTTGAAGTCGAGCGGGCCAGCGGGCATGACATCGTTGAACAGCTCGATCAATTCCTCGGGCGGCTTGCGCCAGGCCATCTCATCCTCCAATCGACGGGAGCGGGGTGGCGACGCTGGTGGGCGCGCCGGTCGGGCCCCTGGCGGCAATACTACCCCGCGCAGCCGCGTCGGGTTGCTCGCCGCGGTCGTGACATGCCACGGACGTTGACGGCGAGACGGGCGGCGATGTAAGTTGAAAATGATTTTCATTTTCAAACATATCGCCGCCCGGAGCGCCCATGACCGTCGTTCGCAAGCCCACCGTTCACAGCGCGGCGCACAGCGCCGTTCGCCGTCACGACACCGCCGCCCGCCGGGCGATCGCTGCGGCGATCGCCCGCGAGCGGCGTTCGTTCACGGTCCGCGAGGTCTACGATCGCCTGCGGGTCAGCCGTCCTGTGGGGCTCACCACCGTCTACCGCACGTTGGCGCTGTTGCTCGGGGACGGCAGCGTGCGCGAGGCCGGCCGTCGGCACGGCGAGACACTCTATGCCACCTGCGAACTGACCGGCCACCACCACCATCTCATCTGCGAAGAGTGCGGCGCGGTCGTCGGCAGCGACGTGTGCCATTGCGAGGCGCTCGAGGGCGACCTGAGTGCTCGTCACGGCTTCGTGCTCCGCGCGAGTGAAAGCAACTACTACGGCCTGTGCGCCGCCTGTGCCGCGCGAGGGGGGGCGAGCTAGGGTGAGCCACCTGCACATCCCGGACGGGGTGCTGCCGCTGTGGCTCGTCGCCCTTGGATGGCTGGTCGCGGCGGTGTATGTCGGGCTCGCCCTGATCGCTGTGCGAAAAGGCGAGCGCGTCCAGCTCGTGCCGCGCGTCGGCGTCGTCGCGGCGCTCGTGCTCGCGGCGATGTCGACCGAGATCGTGCCGATCGCCTACCACCTCAACCTGACGGTGCTCGCTGGCATCATCCTCGGACCAGCGGCCGGTGTGCTCGCCGCGTTCGCCGTCAATCTGATCCTGGCGCTCTTCGGTCACGGGGGCGTCACCGTCATCGGCCTCAACACGGTCGTGATCGGTACCGAAGTCGTTGCCGGTTTCCTGCTGTTTCGCGGCTTCTCGCGGCTCGTCGGCGACCGTCCCGGGCTGGCGGCGGGCCTGGCCACCGTTCTGGCGCTTGCTCTGAGCACGACGCTGATGATCGGCATCGTCGGGCTCTCGCGTATCGCTCCGACCCACGCCCGCGACCTCGGCTCGCTCGATCCCAAGACTCTGACGCTCGCCAATCCGTTCGGGCACGGCCTCGTCGCCAACCGCATCGTCACTCCGGAGCAGGGCGCGCCGGCAGGCGATGGCGGTGTCTCCCTCACCCGCTTCGCGATCGCCGTCTACGCGCTGGGCGCGATCGGCTGGGCGATCGAAGCCACCCTGACGGGCTTCATTGTCAGCTTTGTCGCCCGGGTTCGCGCTGAGCTGCTGCGCCCCGGGGAGAGCGGTGTGTCGTGGACGTAGCGACCGTCGACCTGTGGGCCACGAGCGGGCGCAGCTACCTTCACCGCGCATCGGCGACGGCCAAGGCGATCGCCGCCGCGCTGTGCCTGGCCGGCGTGATCGCCGTCGAGAACGTGCTCATCGTGCTGACCATCTACGTGATCGCTTTGGCGGCCGCGCGGCGCTCCGGCATCCCTGTCGGCAAGCTGGTCATGGGGTCGGCGTACCCCGGGGTGTTCGCCGCCCTGTTCGCATTCGCTCAATATCGCGGCGATCTCGTCGTTCCGCTGACGACGATCGCCAAAGCCGTCACGGCTGCGGCGATCGTCCTTCTGCTGATCTCGACGACACCGTATCCGAAGCTCTTCGCGGTGATCCGCCGGCTGCTGCCGGGTGTCATCGTCGAAGTGCTCTTCATGACCTACCGCTCGATCTTCATCCTGCTGCACTGTCTCAGCGACGTGATGGTCGCCGTGCGCCTGCGCGGCGGTCTGGTGGGTCGCGGCCTCTGGGGCCGCGCCCGCAACTTGAGCGCCGCGCTGGCGCTGAGCGTGCTGCACGCGTTCGATACGAGCGAGCGCACCTATGCCGTGATGCGCATCCGTGGCTACTCCGGCAGCCTGTCCGGCGAGCGCGCCGGCGGCGTCGGGCTCAAGGAGCTGCCGCTCCTTGGCCTGGCCGCCGCCCTGGCCGCGCTCGCCTTCGTCTTCCGCTACGAATTCCGCCTCCTCAACCCGTTCAGCTGGCTGCCGCTCGCGATCGCGGTCGCGGTGCTCATCACCGCGGTCGCCGTGCCTGTGCGGGCGGCGGCATCGGCTGCCGGCCAGCGTCGCGACGACGAGATCGAGCAGCCGTGAGTGGCGAACTGACAGGCAACGGCGGCGAAGCGGCGCGCATCAGCTGTGTGAAGCATGTCTACAGCGACGGATCGCGCGTGGAGCTCTGCGGCCTCGACTTCGTCGTGCGCCGGGGCACGCGCGTCGCCCTGCTCGGCCCCAACGGCAGCGGCAAGACGACTCTGCTCTTCCACCTGCTTGGCCTGCTCAAGCCGGCCGAGGGCTCGGTCGCGGTGTTGGGCGTCGATCCAGCCAGGGAGTATGCCAAGATCAGGCGCGCTATCGGGGTCGTCCTCCAGAATGTCGACGACCAGCAGCTCGCGCCGACGGTGTGGGACGACGTCTCCTTCTCGCCGCGCCAGTACGGCCTGCCGGCCGCCGAAGTCGCGCGGCGCACCGACACGGCGCTCGAGCTGCTCGGCATCGCCGACCTGCGCGACAAGGTGCCGCACTATCTCAGCGGCGGCGAGAAGCGCAAAGTTGCGATCGCCGGTGCGCTCGTCCTCGAACCGGAGCTGTTGATCCTTGATGAGCCGTTCGAGGGTCTGGACGCCCGGTCGCGGCGCAGGGTGCTGGCGCTGCTCAACCGGCAGGTCGTGGAGCGCGGCATGACGCTGATCATCTCGACACACGACGTCAACATCGTGCCGGAGATGGCGGACGAGGTCTATGTGCTGGCCCACGGTGGCCACATCGTTCTGCACGGCACGCCGCTGGAGATCTTCGTCGAGTCCGAGACTCTGCGCAGCTCGAATATCGAGCCGCCCATCTTGGCGCAGCTCTTCGATGGGCTGAGGAAGCGCATGGGCAGGGATCTGCCGATGCCGGCGAGCGTGGACGAGGCGGCGCGGGCACTGGCGGCGCTGCTCGACGCCGTCGACGAGCAGCGCTGAAGCGACGGCGCCTGCCGCAGGGGTCCGGCCGCCGCCCCTACGAACGAACGGGCTTCTCGTTCTCGGTGAAGGGGCAGACGGCGATGCAGATCCCGCAGATCTGCGCCGGCATGCCGAAGCTGTCGAGCTGACGCCGGCACGCCTCGTGATCGAAGAGTTCGCTGCGCGCCATGCCGGCCGTCCAGTCGACGTCTCGGCCGGCACCGGCCGGGCAGGCGTCGACGCAGACGGCGCAGGTCGCGCAGCGACTGGCGGTGACCGCGTCGCCGGGGGAGAGGTCGAGGTCCGTGAAGACGGTTGCCAGGCGCACCGCGGGTCCGAACTCGGCGGAGACGAAGAGCGCCGTCTTGCCGATCCAGCCGAGACCCGCGCAGGTCGCCGCGGTCTTGTGCGCGAAGGCACCCTCGGAGCTCCCCGTGGGGGGTACGGCCAGGGTCTCGTGACCGTGCGCCTGCAACGCCGTGGCAAGCGCCGCCGATGCATCGCCCAAGGCGGCGTTCAGACGCTCGTACTCGGCAAGATACGCGCTCGTCGGCCCGTTGCTGACGCCGACGAGCGCCTTCGGTCTTAGCCGCATGAGGATCGAGATCGCTCGCGGCAACGGCGGCGCCAATGGCAGCGCCGGGTCGTTGGCGGCGACTCCCCAAGCATCGGCACCGCTGGCTGCGAGCAAGTGGCCGATTGCGTTGCGGTCGAGATCAGACTTGACATCCATGGGGGCCCCAGCAGAGTCGGGATGATCTCCTGCCAAAAGGATGCTGGCACGGTGGCGCGTGTGCCGGCAATAGCCGACGCGGGAATATTCGGTCGTCTTCTTGTCCGTTTCGGACTGCGACCGCCGCGTCGCGCCCGCGTTTCGGCAGAATGGCAAGTCGGAGTGCCGTTTCGGCAGGGTCGGCACGGCCCGACCCTGCCGAAACGCTGAAATGTGCCCGGCCACTGGCATAAACACTATGGAGATGGTTATAATCCAACAGGAAACGAGTCGAGAGAGGAGGTGAGATCAATGGGACGTGTCCCGTTCATCTACTACTGGGTGAAGACGCCAAGGGCGCCGCGCCACAGGTAGACATCGGCAAGAGATGTGTAGCGAAAATCGAGTGACAGAGTCTTCGACGAAGGGGGCGCTTCCCAGTGGAAGCGCCCCCTCGCGTTTGTGAGCTGGTCGATCCGCGCCGCCCGTCAGATGTGAGTCCGCCGACGCCCCGCGAGGGCGTTCTTCATTGGTGCCGATCGGGCGGCCAAGTCGTTGCGGGTCAGGTGGGCGAGCGAAAGCGGCGCAGGCGAAGACTGTTGCTCACCACGGAAACGCTCGACAGGCCCATCGCCGCGGCGGCGAAGATCGGGTTGAGGAGCACACCGAAGGCCGGGTAGAACACGCCGGCGGCGAGCGGGATCAAGGCGACGTTGTAGGCGAACGCCCAGAAGAGATTCTGCTTGACGACGGCGATCGTGCGTCGCGAGAGCGCGATTGCCGTGACGACGGGCTGCAGGTCGCCGGCGATCAGCGTGATGTCGGCCGCTTCCATCGCTACGTCCGTGCCCGTGCCGATGGCGATGCCGACGTCTGCCTGAGCGAGCGCCGGCGCATCGTTGATGCCGTCGCCGACCATCGCCACGCGCTTGCCCTCAGCCTGGAGCGACCTGATCTGCTCGACCTTCTGCTCGGGCAGCACCTCGGCGACGACGCGGTCGAGTCCGACTTCGCGACCGATGGCGGCCGCGGTCTGGCGGTGGTCGCCGGTCAGCATGATCACTTCGAGACCGAGATCGTGGAGGCGGCGGATGGCCGCCGCCGAACCCGGCTTGACCGTGTCGGCGATGCCGATCACGCCGGCGGGACGCTCGTCGACGAAAACGGAGACGGGCGTCTTGCCCTGCGAGCTCAGATCGTGCGCATGGTCGTCGGCAGCCGCCACGTCTCGCGACTGCGCCTTGCCGACGACGACTTCGCGGCCGTCGACGAGCGCGCGGACGCCAATGCCGGCGTGTGCCGCGAACGACGTGGCCGCCGGCACGTCGAGGCCGCGCGCTTGCGCCGCCTGGACGATGGCGGCGCCGAGCGGATGCTCCGATCCGCGCTCGGCGCCGGCCGCCAGGCGCAGCACCTCATCCGCGGCGAACCCGTCGGCCGGCAGCACGTCGGTGACCGTCGGCCGGCCCTCGGTGATTGTGCCGGTCTTGTCGAGCACGATCGTCGTGAGCTTGTGCGCTGTCTCCAGTGACGCACCGTCGCGGATCAACACGCCGTTCTCGGCACCCTTGCCGGTGCCCACCATGATCGCCGTCGGTGTGGCGAGACCCAGTGCGCAGGGACAGGCGATGACGAGCACGGCGACGAAGTTGAGCAGCGCGTAGTTGAGCGCCGGCGAGGGGCCGAACGCGAGCCATACGACGAACGTGAGCGTGGCGATGCCGATCACTATCGGCACGAAGTAGCCGGCGATCACGTCGGCCATGCGCGCGATCGGCGGCTTGGAGCCCTGAGCCTGTTCGACCAGCCGGACGATCTGCGCGAGCGCTGTTTCGGCGCCGACCTTCGTCGCCTTGAAGGTGAAAGCGCCGGTGGTGTTGATCGTGGCGCCGATGACCTCGTCACCGACCTCCTTGACGACCGGGATGGGCTCGCCCGTGAGCATCGACTCGTCGACGGCCGAGCCGCCGTCGACGACGACGCCGTCGACGGGGATCCGCTCGCCGGGCCGCACGAGCACGAGGTCGCCGCGCGCGACCTGCGCGACGGGAAGATCGACTTCGACGCCGTCGCGCACCACGCGCGCCGTGCGCGGCTGCAGGCCGATGAGCCGCTTGATCGCCTCGCCGGTCTGCCCCTTGGCGCGCGCCTCGAGCATGCGCCCGAAGAGGATCAGCGTGATGATCAACGCGGCTGAGTCGAAGTACATCGGCGTACCGAGACCGCGGTGGGCGAAGAACCCGGGGAAGAGCACGCCGGCCGCCGAGTAGAAGTAGGCGGCTGACGCGCCCATGGCGATCAGCGTGTTCATGTTCGTCGTGCGGTGCCGAGCAGCGGCGAAAGCGCCCTTGTAGAACTGCCAGCCGACCCAGAACTGCACCGGCGTGGCGAGCGCCCAGACGAACCAGCCACTCTTCATGAACGCCGGCAGGAAGGGGAACCAGCCGTGCATGCTGCCGGCGAACACGATCACGGAGAGCACGGCACCGGCGACGACCTTGAGCTGAAGACGGCGGTAGGCCGCCCGTCGGCCGGCGGTCTCGGCGTCGGCCGCCGCGGGCGCCGCGGAGTCGGCGGGCTGGTCGGCTACGCCGTAGCCCGCCCCGACCACGGCGCCGACCAGCATCTCGTGCGTGACCTGCCCGGGCAGGTACGCCACCGTCGCCCGTTCGGTCGCCAGGTTCACGTTGGCCGTGATCACACCGGGCACGCTCTTCAGCGACTTCTCGACGCGTGCCACGCAGCTCGCACAGGTCATGTCGAGGACAGCCAGCGTCTCTGTCTGCGTGACTACCCCATACCCGGCCTGGTCGACGGCGGCGATGACGTCATCGAGCGTCGCCGCCTCGGGATCATAGGTCACGCTCGCGTGCTCGGTGGCGAAGTTGACGGCGACGGCGTCGACGCCCGATACCTTGCGCAGCGCCTTCTCGTTACGCACGGCGCAGGTGGCGCACGTCATGCCGGTGATCGGTATCTCGATGGTCGTCTTCTCGGACATCACTCCAGCTTCGATCGCAAGCTCACGCTTCAGGGCGGCGCCCGTCGCCAGAGTATTCCCTTGCGAGCGTGTGACCATACCCTGGGGAGTACCCCCTGGTTTGGGCGCCGCAACGCGCCCGGACATCATATCGCCAACGACGAGGAGGCTCGATCGCGATCTGGGACGTGCGGCACGAGACGATGGACCGCGATGAGTTGCGCGCGCTGCAGCTCGAGCGCTTGCGAGTGACGCTCGCGCGCGCGTACCAGAGCATCCTGTTCTATCGTTCTCGCCTGGAGGACGCCGGGTTCGCTCCGGGCGATCTCAAGTCAGCGAGGAGCTCCGCTCGGCGCCGCTCGTGCGACCCAAGGTGAAGCTTGTCGAGCCGTGCACGCTGGAACGCACCGAGGGCAAGGCGAAGCGGGTGGTCGACAACCGCCCGAAGTGGATCTGAGCAGAGCGATGGGCCCTTTTTCTTGGCAGAAGGGCCCAGAAACTGCCGGCTTTGAGCTCGCCGCCCCCGCTGGCGGTGGTTCGCTCAAGAACAGCCGCTTCGAGAGTTCCTCTCTCTCCGCTCTCGCGGTCTCCGCTAGACAATATCGGTGAGCGGCCGGGCGCCGAGAATGGAACACGTGTCTACGGGTGCGCCCTGGCTCGGTCCGCGGGATCGCGGCGCTGGGCGCTCGGCAGCGGCACGAAGACGAGCGCCGGACGGCGCCGCGGCGGTTGCGGGTAGAGATCGAGCAGGGCGGACGCCTGGCGCAGCAGCTCGGCGTCCGCCTCATCGGCTTCAGTCTCTCCGTGATCTGTTGGCGTCCGCGGACCGCCGACGACGCGCTGCGCCGCGGCGAGCACCGGCGCCGTGTCGCCGAGGGCGTAGTGCGGCACGACGACGGTCACGGCCGTGCTGCAGGCCGCCATTGCCGCGGCGATCTGCTCGCCGTCGACGACGACCCCATCGGGCACGTGCACGATGAGATCGATCGGCGTGCCTGGCGGTGCCGCGGCGAGCGCGCGCGCGACTTCGTCGGCGCGCGTCAGCGACATGAACCGGATAACAGGCACGCCGACCAGCGCCAGCGTCTCCATGCGGTGGATGAGTGTGACCACGTATGTGCGACGGCGCTTGCCCAAGCGTCGCCGCGCGACGTAGCGGCGCAGATCGAGCTGCTCGAGCTGCACGACCGGCGACAGGACGACGAACACCAGCATGATGTACAGGAACGAGAGGATGTCGATCCCGCTCAGGGTGCGCCGTCCTAGATTGTGACGCGAACCAGTTCGAGGTAGCTCGTCGTGCCGTCCAGCACCTTGGCGATGCCGTCGTCGCGCATCGTCTTCATGCTGCGTGCCTTGGCGAGTCGCTTGATCTCGGCGACGGAACCGCCGGTGGCGACGATCTCGCGGATCTCGTCGTCGACGGTGAGCACCTCGTAGAGCCCGGCGCGGCCGCTGTAGCCGGTGCCGAAGCACTTCGCGCAGCCGGCCGGCTGGTAGATCTTGATCTTCTTGCTCGGCGGTGCGCCCAGACCGAGGTCGATCCAGCGGTTGTCGGTGATCGTCTCCGTTGTGCGGCAGTGGCGGCAGAGGCGGCGCACGAGGCGCTGCGCGACGATGCAGCGGTAGGCCGCCGCCACGAGGTAGCGTGGCACACCCATCTCCACCAGGCGGTTGACCGCCGATGGCGCGTCGTTGGTGTGCAGAGTCGTGAACACGAGATGGCCGGTGATGGCCGCGTCGGCGGCCATCTTGGCGGTCTCAACGTCGCGGATCTCGCCGACCATGATCACGTCGGGGTCGGCGCGCACGAGGGCGCGCAGGGCGCGCGCGAACGTGAGACCGATGCCCGGCTTGACCTCGCTCTGGACGATGCCTTGCACCCGGCGCTCGATCGGGTCCTCGACGGTGTAGACCTTGCGCTCGGGCGACTTGATCAGCTCCAGCGTCGTGTACAGGGTCGTCGACTTGCCGCAGCCGGTCGGCCCGCAAATCACGATGCCGCCCTCGGGGATGAGCAGCGCCTCTTCGTAGCGCTCCAGCGTGTCGCCGGCAAGACCGAGGGATGCGAGCGTCGGCGGCAAGGGCGAGACCTCGAGGATGCGGATCGCGATGTTCTCGCCGAACAGGCTGGGGATGGAGGCGAGACGCAGATCGACCGTCTCGCCGGTCGACGTCTCGAATGAGGTGCGCCCGTCTTGTGGCAGGCGGCGCTCCGCGATATTCAGGTTGCCCATGATCTTGAGCCGGCTGACGATGCCGGGCTGCAGATCGACCGAGTACTCGCGCATGTCGTGCAGCACGCCGTCGATGCGGCAGCGCACGTGCAGCACGTTCTCGCGCGGCTCGAGGTGGATGTCCGAGGCCTTCATGCTCACGGCGTCGGTGATGAGGCTGTCGACGATCTCGATCGTCGACACGTCGAGCGCGGCGGCGACATCGTCGCGGGTGCCGACCTCTTCGTCCCGGACCTCCTTGAGCTTGCCGCGCGAGCTGAAGTACACGGCCACGGCTTCGTCGAACGCGGATTCCGAGCAGATGACCGGCACGACACGCTTCTTCGCTCGCAGGCCGACCTCGTCGAGCGAGACGACGTCGAGCGGGTTGGTCATTGCGAGCCTGATCGCGCCCTTGTCGTCGATCGCCAGCGGGAGCACACGGTGGCGCACGATGAAATCGCGCGGCAACAGGCTCATCGCGGCCGGTGTCGGCGCCACCTGGCCGAGGTCGACGATCGGGATGTGCATCTGGCCGGCGAGCGCCTTGACGAGATCGCTCTCGGCGACCAGACCGTCGCGGACGAGCACCTCGCCGAGACGGGCGCCCATCTCTTTCTGGCGCGTCAGCGCCTTGTCAAGCTGCTCCTGCGTGACCAGACCGCTGGCGACGAGCAGCGCGCCCAGCTTGAGCCGGCCGACGCCGCGCTGACGGCGCGCGGCGAGCACGACGTCGATCTTGGCGCGCAGCTCCTCCGGTCGGAACGGCTTGGTGACGAACTCCGTGGCGCCGAGGCGGTGCGCCTTCTCGAACGTGGGGAAGTCGCTGAGCGAAGAGAGCACCACGACCGGCGCGGCGCGCAGTTCGGGCGTGGTGCTCATCAGTCGAAGAATGTCGAAGCCGTCGATGCGCTCCATGGCGACCTCGGTGAGGAGAACGTCCGGCGGTCGTTCGCGCAGCTGCTTGAGCGTGCCGGGCTCGCCCGGGTACGCGTCGACTTCGAAGGTGTCGGCGAAGAGCTTGCTGAGCTCTTCGCGGAGAGCCGGATCGTCGTCGACGACGGCCAAACGCTTCTTGCTACTCGTCACGCGGACCTCCCCTGGCGGATGGGCCAATCATAAAGCATACGCGTGGAGCGGCGTGGCCTGTCGTTCGCCGGGCGAGCGGCGATCGTGGGGAGAGAGAAAAGGCCGGGCCGGCTGGGGCCCTTCGTGCGGATGCGGGTTTCCGCGGGGTCTTGGAAGGAGACCGGCCCGGCAGAGAGAGAGGATATGGACATCGGGCACTCGCCCGTGAGGGGTCCTCCTCTCGCGGCCGGTATCGGCAGACGGGAGCGCCGCGATAAGGGTCAAGGGCGCAGAGGTGTTGCCTGGCGAGAGAACGCCCGGGGCCGCGCGGCGCCGGGCGACGGTTGCTATAATCGCCGCCTATGTTCGAGAAGATCCTCATCGCCAACCGCGGCGAGATCGCGATCCGCGTGATCCGTGCGTGCAAGGAGTTGGGCGTCGGCACGGTCGCGGTCTACTCCGAGGCCGACGCCGACTCGCTGCACGTCGCCTACGCCGACGAGGCGGTCTGCATCGGGCCGCCGCCGGCGACGGCCAGCTACCTGCACATGCCGGCGCTGATCACGGCGGCCCAGCAGCGCGGCGCCGGGGCGATCCACCCGGGCTACGGCTTCCTCGCCGAGAACGCCTCCTTCTCGCGACTCTGCCGCGACGAAGGCATCAAGTTCATCGGGCCGCAGCCGGAGTCGATCGAGCTGATGGGCGACAAGGCGGCGGCGCGGGCGACGATGGCCGCCGCCGGCGTGCCCGTCACGCCGGGGTCGGACGGCGTCGTCGCCGATGTCGCCGCAGCGACCGCGATCGCGCGCGCGATCGGCCTGCCTGTGATGATCAAGGCGGCAGCCGGGGGCGGCGGCAAGGGCATTCGCATCGTCAACGAGGAGTCCGAGCTCGACGTCGCCGTGCGTCAGGCTCAGAACGAGGCGCAGGCCGCCTTCGGCAGCGGCGCCGTGTACGTCGAGAAGTACATCGCGGCGCCGCGGCACGTCGAGATCCAGGTGCTCGCCGACGCGCACGGCGAAGTCGTGCACCTCGGCGAGCGCGACTGCTCGATCCAGCGGCGCCACCAGAAGCTGATCGAGGAAGCGCCCTCGCCGGCGGTCTCCGCCGAGATGCGTGCCACCATGGGTCACGCCGCCGTCGAAGCTGCCAAAGCTGCCAGATACGAGGGCGCCGGCACAGTCGAGTTCCTGCTCGATCCGG
>Ga0207931_1000124_pt1 | contig 28219 bp, 27 predicted proteins | sample NGESurdeep092012_2_FD_184478 | JGI IMG/M metagenome (GOLD analysis project Ga0207931, IMG submission 184478) | Arctic peat soil microbial communities from Barrow, Alaska - NGEE Surface sample 415-1 deep-092012 (SPAdes) | ecosystem: Environmental > Terrestrial > Soil > Wetlands > Peat ...
CCGCGCCAGACGGCCCACCAGGCGTTCATGGCAGCCAGTGCGAACAGGCCGAGACCGATCAACCCTGCCAGGATCAGGTAGGGCTGGGGTTTCAGGAGCGGTGCGGGCTCCTCTTCGGGTTGGCTGGAAATGAGTAAAAGGATAAGAAGCGCGAGGAAGGAAGTCAGCAGGGACGAGCCACCGTAGGAAACAAAGGGCAGTGTCACCCCCGTTAACGGCAGGAGGCGAATGTTGCCACCAATGATGAGAATGGACTGTGCGCCGAGGTAAGCTGTCAGCCCGGCGGCCAATATTCGGCGGAAGTTGTCGGGGGCGCGCATGGTGGTACGAATGCCGCGGGCGGTGAAAAAGCCAATCAGCGCCACCAGGCCCAAGGTCCCGACCAACCCCGTTTCTTCGGCTATGGCAGTAAAGACGAAGTCCGAAATTGCCACTGGCACCAGTCCGGGGCTACCCAGTCCTGGTCCGCGTCCGGAAGTCCCGCCGTTGGCGACTGCCATTAATGACTGGACAATCTGGAAGGAGCGCCCGGAGGGGTCGAGCCAGGGGTTGAGCCAGGCGTCTACGCGCAGGCGGATTACGTCAAAAAGGAAATATCCGACTACGCCCGCAACTGCCAGTCCGATCAGGCTGATCAGCAGGATGCGCTTTTTACCTGAAGCTACGAAGAGAATGCTCGTATAGAGAAAGATGAAAATGGAAGCTGTGCCCAGGTCATGCTGGATGACAAGTAGCAGGAGAGCCACACCCATGACGACCGCGGTGGGCGCGAGTAGAGGCAGCGGACGCAGGCTGAGCGGGAGACGGTCAGCCAGGTAGGCAGCCAGGTAGACGATGAGCAGGAGTTTGAGCGGCTCGGATGGCTGGAAGTAGATGCCGCAGCAGCCCAGCCAGGCGTGTTCATTCCCACCGCTGGGATTGGTTCCAAAGATTAGCGTGAGTGCGGTGATCAGCAGGCCACCTGTCAGCCAGACGTACTTGTAGCGGCGCAGGAAGCGCAGTTCAGGGGAGAGACGCAGGCCGAGCAGAAAGATAAATCCGCAAACCAGCAGCCAGGCGGTTTGGCGCAGACCGAAACCGGGGACCAGACGGTAGATGGTGAGAATGCCCCAGCCGGTCAGCAGGGCGGCAATGGGGAGAATGTACGGGTCGGCGTCGGGCAGGCGCCGGTGGGACAGGATATGTGCCAGGGTGAAGATGACGGCCCAGACGGCGAAGCCCAGCCAGTGGCTCCAGCGATAGCCCACTGCCCAGGAGCGCTCGCGGGCAGCTGGCGCGAGGGTCAGGATGAGTGAGTAAAGAAAAAGAAAGATACCCGCCAGACGAAGCAGGCGGGATTGGATTTGAATGGGGGACGCCGGAGCAAGGAAGCGTTTCATCAATCTGGTTGTAATCTACGAGGCAGGGTTGCTTTTGCTTAGATATTTTTTTACCAGCAAATCCAGTTTCTGGCGCGTTGCAGGTGGGATGGCGGACGGGTGGGTGATGATCGCGGATGCCAGGGCCGAGCCGCAGCCGCAAGATCGTTCCTCCGGCAGGGATGTCACCAGCCGCCGGATGGCTGCTTGTGCTGTCCGGGTATTTTTTTTAAGCGTTTGTAGGACCATTTCCACCGTCACCGGTGCTTCACTAATGCGCCAGACATCGTAGTCGGTAACGTGGGCCATCACGGCGTAGCACATCTCAGCTTCGCGCGCCAGGAATGCCTCCGGCGCAGTCGTCATGCCGATAATGGACATTCCCCAGGAGCGGTAGACGTTCGACTCTGCTTTGGTCGAAAAACGCGGCCCTTCGACGACGATGAATGCGCCTCCATGATGGACCGTCGCGCCGGTCCCAAGTACTGCGGTTTCAAGCCCCGCTGACAGGTCTGGGCAGAACGGGTCGGCAACCCCGGCATGTGCTACTAGCCCCTCGCCGAAAAAGGTATGGGCGCGGGCTCTGGTATGATCGAAAATCTGATCAGGGATGACGATGTGACCGGGAGCATAATCCTCGCGCAACGAGCCGCAGGCGTTGATGCTGACAATTCGTTCCGCTCCGAGTGCTTTCAATGCGTAGATGTTGGCTCGATATGGAACCTCCGTCGGCATGATGTGGTGACCAATACCATGCCGGGCGAGAAAGGCGACGCGTTTTCCCTCCAGTGTCCCAACCACGATGGGTGCGGAGGGCTTTCCAAAAGGTGTTTCGAGGTCGTACTCGGTGGTGTCGGTCAATCCGGTCATGCTGTACAGGCCGGAGCCGCCGAGGATGGCAAGAGAAAGTTTTTCAGGCATGTTGGATTCTCTTTGTCGGCGGCGTCAGGACGTCACCGGCAATGGAAATGATAAAACGGGTTTCACCGCACTTGAATTCATCATCAGATATAACGACGGTTGGCATGGCGAGTTTTTCCTTGTTGAGTAGAGTGCCGTTGGTAGAATCCAGGTCTTCCAGCCACCACTGGTTATGATGAAAACTCAGCCGGGCGTGACGGGTGGAGATAGCCTCATCGTCCACCGGGCATTCACAGGCTGGGTCGCGGCCGATGGTCACTTCCGGCTGGACGAAATGCCGCGTCTGTGGGGCAGGATCGCCGCTTGCGATGGTGAGGCTGATTGGTGGGACTTTGCGGGATGCCAGGAGCGCCCCCTGCTGTTTGATGTCACGCCACAGGCTAACGAAAGCCCAGCCCAGGAAAGCATACAGGCTGACAGCCAGCAGGAGTCGCAAGGCAAGGACAACTGGTCCGCTCATTTCTTTTTGGCTTTCTTCTTGGTTTTGTTCTCGGTTTGGAGCATAACAGCAATCGGGCGATCGGCGGAGACGGCTGATCTCGGCTCGGTCGGTAGCCTTTCTATGCCCCGCCCGGTTGGCAGGTCCTGACCGAAAATAAGCGTCACACCGGCTAGGGAAATCACGTCGCCGGGATAAAGAATAGACTTATTGATGCGCTGCCCGTTAACAAATATACCGCCAGTGGAGTTCAAATCGAAGAGTGCAAAGCGGCCTTTGTAGACCCGCAACTGTGCATGGGCGCGCGAGACGCGCGGGTCGTCAATGACCACCTGGTTATCCAGGCGGCGTCCGATGTTAATGACCGGACGGTTGAGCGGAATAGTTTTCTTCCCGCCCAGGATAAGAAAGGCATTCGGGGGAATACTATCGGTCGGGGTCTCAACTTGGGATTCGATTGGCATGCCCCGGGTCTCGGCGTTGCTTTCGCTGCTGAAAGAGGCGATGATGTGGGTCTCGTTGGCAGTCATATCCGTGTCTGCGGCGGTAGTCACAGTTGGGTTCGTTAAAAAATGGAATCCCGCCTCCTTTCCGGCGGTGTAGAGTGCATATGCCAATTCCTTGACCAGGCGCGGCGCGGTAAGCCAGTGGGTCAGCGTGGAGGGGTGCGCAATGATCACATACACGTTGGGTGCGAAGGTGGTCCCATCCTGCTCTTTGAGGCTGTTGTGCATGGCAGCGGCCAAATGCTGATAGACCCTGTCTTCGGCTTTGTAGCCGGGAAGGTATTTCAAGAAGTGGACTTCGAGCATGGTTTGAAGACGGGATTCGAGTTCGTCAAGCGTTGGCATATTGTGATTATTATAGAGGGGAGAGAGGGATTCTGCAAGCCTGGAATCTACGCGCAATCATGCAAAGGCCCGGCTCTTCCAGGCAGCCGGGCTTCAGAGTTTTTAATTGGAGGAAAGTTTTAAGTTGTTACTACTTGTCCGCAGTTGGGACAGAACTTCTCATCATGGACCAGCACATATCCGCACTTGGGACAGGTCTTCGGTTGTTCCTTGCCGAGCGGCGCTCCGCAGGCATCGCAGGTCGAAGCGCCGACCGGGTTGGCCGCCCCGCAGTATTCACAAGTGACCCTGCTAAGACGTTCGGAGAGTTCCTGGCTGGCTCCAGCTGTGCGGACGACATTGGCGACGATCTGCCAGATTTTTTCGTTCAATTGCAGACTGCTTACATCTTGTGCAATATCATCCAGGCGGCCCAGCAGGTTTAAAGGATTGAGAAGGGCGGAAATTGCCGTCTGTCCCAAGCTGGCAGCCACACCCAGCCATTGCTGTTCACCAACTTGCACCATGACGCCGTCTTCTATCTGTTGAAGGTTGACGCTTACCGCAGTCCTGCCTCCTGAACGTGAATATTGCGACGAGGCAATCTGGACGGTCAGGTTACTGCTTTCGCCAAGTAACTGGGTCTGTGTATTGCCCTGGTTGAATTCGGCCATCAATGCCCGGGCAACATCGGTTGGGGTGATATTTCCGTGGAATACGCGCCTGTCCATAGATTTCGATTATAATCGTTTTGCCCATTAGGGCAATGCTCCACTTCCATTTACGGAAATATCTCTGACAAGTTGCGACGTATGCAAACCTGGATAAAAATAGGACTCTGGATTCTCTTGGTGCTTGGATTTGCCAGCTTGCTCTGGCTCGCTCCAGCCTGGACCCCGGCGGAGGCTCAACAACCGACCGGAAATATCCCCACCGTGACCGGGACAGCAATTGGCCCGTTTATCACGGTGACCAGTGCGGATGGCGCCAATGTCCGCGCCGGGCCAAGTGAGTATGATTATCCTGAGATTGGTTTCCTTGTACCCGGGGAAACCGCCCCGGCCATCGGACAGTCGCCAAAAGGGGAATGGAAGCAGATCATTTATCTGGGCGCACCCGGCGGAGTGGGTTGGGTGTATGCATATTTAGTGTCCCTCTCACCGGGTTTTCTCCCCATCGTCGAACCACCGCCAACAGCGACCCCGCGCACCACGCCAACCATTAATCCGACCTTTGCGGCTGCTTTCCAGGTTCAAACGACGCCCACTCGTCTGCCGACTTTCACTCCGCCGCCCCCATTGGCAACTCTTAATTTTGAGCCGTCAGCAGGGACAGGATCAGGCGTGCCGATGGGCTTCGTTATCCTTGGTCTGGCGCTGGTTGGAATCCTCGGCGCGGTCATTTCGTTCTTGCGCGGTAGATAACAAGCCTGATAAAACGGCGAGGCCGGGATTGTCCCGGTCTTTTTTTTATTCTCTAATTCTCACTCGTTCCGCACGTTCCACTTTCACACGAACAGGATGGAGCCGCATTTGGGTTCTCCACTAAAAAGCCCTTGCCGCGTTCATCGTCAATATAGTCAACTGTCGCACCGACCATGTACTGGATGGATGTGTCATCCACCAGAACTTTGAGTCCCTCGCTCTCAGAGGTAGCATCGGTCTCGCGAGGCTTGTTGTCGAGTGCCATACCGTATTGGAACCCGGAACATGTCTGGCCGGCGATGTAGACCCGCAGGGCGTAACTTTCGTCCAGGTTTTGTTGTTGACGCAGACTGCGTACAACTTCAGCGGCGGCGGGGGTGAGCAGAACGGTCTGGGTTTGAATTGGGGTTGTCATTTGTACCTCTTCTTTTGAAATCTGACCCATATTATCAGGATTAGAAAGTTTTGTCAATTCATGCCAGAAGCAGGTATAATCCCGGCAGTCAAATTCCGGTTTTCTGGGAATTGCTGTGATGATGGTGTAAAGATACGGTATTGGCTTGGCGAAGCCCATCCAATACCCCCATACATTTTCCCCTATCCCGGGATCTCCCAAAGATCCCAAATCTTAATTATTAAAGGTGTCTTTCATGAGAAAATTCACTCTGGTTGTGCTTTTGATGTGCATCGTTGCTTTGCTGTTTTCCGCCTGTGGACAGGCTTCGGACCCGGCGGCGAAGGCCGTCGAAGATTACCTCACCGCTCTGGTCAATAAAGACGCCAACGCTCTCTCCGCCCTCTCCTGCGCCGATTGGAGGTCGAATGCCCTGCTCGAACTGGATTCTCTCCAGGCGGTTGCCACCCGGCTGGAAAATCTGGGGTGCACCGCCTCTGGCACGGACGGCATGACCACGCAGGTTAATTGCCAGGGAAAAATTCTCGCCACCTATAACAACGAAGATCAGCAACTCGACCTTTCCGTGCGCACCTATCAGGTGGTTCAACAGGGCGACGAATATCTGGTTTGCGGCTACAAATGAAATTTCGGCTTTTCACGCGTAAGAATCTCTTGGCATTGATCTTTTGCGTGATGGTCATTGATCTAGTCATCTTGACGGGCAATAGCGCACCTATCGGGATTTATCAGGGCTTTTAATGACCCTACCCGCATGGAGCTTGGCTGGACCTGGCGCAACCTGACCGCCCTGCAGGTCATTGACGCCGTCTACCGTACATTGAACAGCCAACCATGAAGATAATTATTTCTAAATAGGATTTAGCTCTATGTCAATGGCGCGTTGTTTAAAGTCTTCACTTTGCCTGCTTGTCATTGCAATGATCTCTGGCTGTAGTATACCGAGTGTCTCAGCCATCCCTTCCTATGTACCGACCGAAACATTCACGCGGACCTCGGTTCCGCCAACACCGGTTCCTCCAACCGACACTCCTCTTCCGACGCTTACAGCCACTGCCACAGTCACACCGACCCCGGTATGGGTTTTCCAAGCTGGCACAATTACCTGTCCCATTCTGCTTTATCATCGAATTGCGGAGCCTCCTTTACCCAATTCGCTAGCTGCACGTTATTACACTCCCCCTGCAGATTTTGAGTGGCAGATGCAGGCGCTTAAAGATTGGGGCTATACAACTATCCCTATTTCGCTGTTGGTGGAAGCGATCACCAAGGGCGCCCTTTTGCCGCCCAGGCCGGTTGTGATCTCTTTTGACGATGGTTATGAGAGCGTTTACGAGAATGCTTATCCAATCATGCAGACTCAAGGGTTTACAGGCGTTTTGTATCTAGTTGTAGAATACATTGGATCACAAGATCACATGGACACCGGTCAGATTCAAGCGATGACCGGCAATGGCTGGGAAATTGGGAGCCATAGCATGACTCATCCGCACTTACCGGCTGTTCATGACCAAATAAATTTCGAGGCAGGACAATCGAAAGGTCGCCTTGCATCGGAGATTGGTGTGAGTGTAGAGACATTTGCCTACCCCTATGGCGAGATTGATGATTTTGTTGTCGATAAGGTTATAGAATACGGTTATTTAGCAGCGGTCGGGCTGGGGACTCAATATGTCCATGGCTTGGACTCACTTTATTATTTAAGGCGCATTGAGGTACGCAATGGTACCGATCTGACGGCATTTGCTGACCTGCTGCCCTGGTCCGGCCAACCATAAGCAGGGAGAATTCTGATTTCTCACGGAGATGCTCTGACAGATACGATTCTAGAAAATTAGCCGCATATGTCGCCACCAAGATTCTCAAACAACCCGACCGCATCATCAAACCGGATGAACCCCTGCTTTCCAGCGGGTTGGTTGACTCCTTCCAACTCGTGGATCTCTCCCTGTTTGTCGAGAATAACTTTGGCGTACGCATTGACGACGCGGAATTGAATGCCTCTTCCTTTGATAACTTGAACCAACTGATTGTTCTAATCCAGTCCCACAAGTAACATGCCAACTTTCTCCGACCTTCTCAAGGGGCATTACGAGTAAACCCCCGATAAAGTCAGTGTAACTATGCTGCATGGGGCTATCCCGTCAATTTTGCCGTTTCTAATCGAGAAACTGCTCCCTGAGCGTTACCGCGTCGACTTGGCTGGGCTGGTGTCCGTCTCTCAGCCGACGGCCATTGTCACCTACCGGGACTTCGAACTCGAGGTCCGCGCGGCGGTCAAGCCCGGTGAGGACTCGGTGAGAGCCGTGATTTTCAGCGACCAGGTCGAGGGTCCGTGTCCGCCGCGCCTCGGCCTTCGGTGTGTTCAACGAGGCCACCTGGACGGAAGCTGTGGTATTGGTTGCTGAAGTGGATATAGACCAGTCTGTCGAACGCCAGAAGATCGCAGACGATATCCGCGCTACCGTGACGCGCGGTTCAGCGGTGGCGCTGCGGTATGTACATCTGGTCAGGCATCCCTAGCTAGTAAAGACCTCCAGCGGCAAGAGCGTCCGATCTGCCAATTGGGAAAAGTTCTTGAAGGAAACGCAAGCGAAGGAACAGATATACTAACTGCCGGAGGTCCTTCTCCAGCGATTCCTGAATCTCCAATAAAAAACCCTGACAGGTTATCTGAGCCTGTCAGGGTTTTTTTGTTTTTTAGTTGGATTAACCGGGCGTGATGCGATTCTCCAGTGTACGGTTGAAAATCTCTTCCTGCTCATCCTTGAGATTCGGCTTTGACTTCTTGCTCTTTGCAGTGCTTTTTTTGTCACCCGCGCGATCCTGGGCTTTCTGGAAGGCGATCTGGAAAGCCGTCAGTTCGGGCTCTTTGGATTCTGGCTCCTCGATGGACTCTTCCTGTTTTTTGCCTTTCTTGCCGCTGCGTCCCTTGCGGGGTTCCGACTTTTTAACCTCGGCCACCACTTCTTCTGGTTTGGGCATGGCGGCTTTGATGCTTAGGCGGATTTGCTTCTTGCGGCGGTCCACGTCCAGGATTTTTGCCTCAACTTCGTCGCCCTCTTTCAGCACTTCGGACGGGTTCTTGACGTAATTATGCGAGATCTCGCTGACGTGCACCAGACCGGGGCGCTCGGCGCCGATTTCGACGAACGCGCCGTATGCTTCCAGTCGGGATACTTTGCCTTTGACAACCATATCCGGCTTTAGTTCGCGCCATTCGAGGGTCAAAGGCTCGACCATGGTCAGTTCCACGCGGTCGTCGTGCACGCGGCGTACCCACACGGTTACTTCTTGACCGACCTGAATAATATCTTCAACGCGGTTGACCGGATCTTTCTGCAATTGTGAGATGTGGATAACGCCGGGTACTTTTTGCCCGATGTCCACGATGGCCCCCGCAATGGTGGTTTTTATGACTTTGCCTGTCAGACGTGCCTTTGGTTGCAGCGCGCTTTCCGGCGCCGCGTTTGTTGTTTCCATATCGGTTACTCCCGTGATTTCTTGATTTGAGCCGAAGGCGGATTATACCTGCTTCGGGGGTAACCGTCAATCAAAATTCCCATTTTCTTTCGAAAATAGAAGGATCTGGCATATGCCAGACCCTCGCTCTGTTGACCTATAATGGTTTCTTCTTACATCCCGGCCATAAACGCCAATCCGATTGTGCCCGGACCGGCGTGCGTCCCGATGACCGGCGAGACGGACGCAAAGACCGTCTCGATTGGCTGCAGCTGAAGGACGGCAGCGTCGAGTGCGGCGCGTGCCTCAGTCTCGGCATTGGCATGCAATGTGGCCAGCCGGACCGGGGTCCGGCCTGCGACATGCTGGGCAACCAGGTCGATCATCCGGTCTATGGCCTTACTCTTGGTGCGGACTTTATCTATCGATTCGATCCGTCCATCCCGCAGTTCGAGGATCGGCTTGATATTCAGAGCCGAACCCAATAGCGCCTGCGCTCCACCGATGCGGCCGCCGCGGCGTAGGAATTCCAGCGTGTCTACCACGAAATAGACGCCGGTGTGCTCGCGGGCTTTCTCAGCCTGTTTTTGACATTCGCCTAGGGTGGCTCCGTCCTGAGCGGCCCGGGCGGCGAGGAGCACGTGGAAGCCCATTGCCATCGCCGTGGAATTGGAATCAACGATGGAAATTTTATCGGCGGCTTTTGGTAGCATTTCGCGCGCCTGGGTGGCAGACTGCATAGTACCGGAGAGTTTCGATGAAATGAAAATACCCAGCACAGCGTAACCACTTTCCAGAAGTTTCTCAAAGGCGGTTTTCATGTCACCGATGGAGACCTGGGATGTGGTCGGCATGGACTTGGCGGTCTCCAGCCGTTTGTAGAAATCATCCGGCATGATGTCCACACCGTCGCGGAAAGTTTCCTCGCCCCAGATCAAGACCTGAGGGACAACGGTAATCTGGTGCGCTTTCAACAGTGCATCGGGGATATAGGCGGTACTATCGGTAATAACTGCTACTTTCGACATACTTTCTCCTTTGGCAGGGACTTTTGAGACACTCGGCTTTACAAGAGATTATAACCCTGTTAGTTCCCGCTGGAGGCGGCTTTTCCTTGACCATCTGCCCGTTATCGACTAAAATCTGTCCGCCTTCGGGCAATTGCTTTTTTAATGAAGAGATAACGTGTTCGAGTCGCTTACCGGACGGCTGACCCAGCTTTTTGACCAACTGCGGAAACGCGGCAAATTATCCGAAGCCGACGTTGATGTTGCCATGCGGGAAGTCCGCCTGGCGCTACTGGAAGCCGACGTGCACTACAGCGTGGTCAAGGACTTTATCGCTCGTGTGCGCGTCCGCGCAGTTGGGGCGGAAGTCTCGAAGGCTCTTAACCCGGGTCAGCAGGTCGTTAAAATCGTCAACGAGGAACTGGTTGCCACGCTTGGCGAACCCGCTCCGCTCAACCTTTCCGGTGAGAAGCCGCGTATGCTGATGCTGGTTGGTTTGCAGGGGTCGGGCAAAACCACTGCCGCCGGAAAACTGGCGAACTTCCTGCGAGAGCGTGGTGAACGCGTCATGCTTGTGGCTGGGGACCCATATCGCCCGGCGGCAGCGGATCAACTGCGGACCCTGGGTCAGCAACTGGACGTTCCGGTCTTTTTCGAGGCCGACGTCAAACCGCCCGAACTGGCGAAGCACGCCTTCCAAAAAGCGAAAAAGGGCGGCTACACCGTCATCATCGTGGATACGGCCGGCCGCTCCCAGTTAGATGAAACCCTGATGGGCGAACTCCAGGCCATCGTCCAGAACGTGCCGCCCGCTGAAACCCTGCTCGTAGTGGATTCGATGATCGGCCAGGAAGCCCTGCACGTAGCCGAAGGCTTCCGGGATTCCGTACCACTCACCGGTCTCATCATGACCAAAATGGATGGAGACTCGCGCGGCGGCGCGGCCATATCCATCCGTTCGGTGACCGGTGTCCCAATCAAGTTTATCGGGACAGGTGAAAAATTGGACGCGCTGGAAGCCTTCCAGCCCGAACGTCTGGCTTCCCGTATTCTGGGCATGGGTGACGTACTCGGCCTGATCGAAAAAGCTGAGGCAGCCTTCGATGAAAAGCAGACCCAGAGGCAGGCGGAACGCCTCGCCAGAGGCGAGTTTACGCTGGAAGACCTGGTTGAAATGCTGCACTCGTCAAAAAAGATGGGTCCGATGAGCCAGATGGCGGATATGCTCCCCGGTGAAATGGGACGGGCTGCCCGCAATATCTCGCCCGAAGAGATGGACCATTCGACGAAGCGCACGGAAGCGATCATCAATTCGATGACGCCCTCCGAGCGGCGTAACCCGGATGTGCTGAATGCTAGCCGCCGCAGACGTATCGCCAGCGGCTGCGGGCTTGAGGTCCAGGATGTGAATCGGTTGATGAAACAGTTCCGCGAGATGCAAAAAATGTTCAAAATGCTGCAAAAAACCGGTGGACGCGGCCTGTCACGTTTGTTCGGATGAGGTAAAATGTAGGAGAGGCGTTTTTCATCACCCAGGGCAGGGCGCCCTTTAGGCACTATGCAAACCTTACCCTCCCAATTTGAAGGTTCTCAGCACCGCACTGCGCACTACTTTCTGCCCCTCTATGTGCGGCCTGCTGATGCCAAAAAACTGAAAACAACATTTGAAGGAGAATTTTCTGATGGTTCGTATACGTCTTCGCCGTACTGGTCAAAAGGGCCAGCCGTCTTACCGCCTGGTCATTGCGGACAAGGAAAGCCCGCGCGATGGTCGCTTCCTGGAGATCGTGGGATTCTACAATCCGCGCACTGAACCAGCTACTTTGAACATAAAAGAAGACCGCGTCTATGAATGGATGAGCAAGGGTGCCCAACCGACTGAGTCGGTCGCACAGTTGTTCAAGACCGCAGGCACCGTGGAACGCTTCGAGCGTTTTAAGGCCGGTGAAACTTTAGAGACTCTGCTGGCCGAGGCTGAAACAGCCAGGGCGGCGCGCGTCCCCGCCGACAAAACCGGTAAGTGATCGTGGCGACGACTTCAGGCGTTAAGGCGCTTTCACATGCCCTGACTGGCTTTGCCTGGGAAGTCGTTACTACACTCCTATTGAGATGCCATGAAAGCACTCACAGAATATATCGCTAAATCCCTGGTAGACCACCCGGATGAAGTTGCTGTTGACGAGATCCGTCATGGCAACCGTGTGACACTGGAACTGAGTGTTGCCAAAGACGACATGGGTCGTGTCATCGGCAAAGGTGGGCGGGTGGCCAATGCCATTCGCACCCTTCTACGGGTGGCCGCTGAGCGTGAAGGTAGTCAGGTCACGCTTGACGTGGTAGAACCCTAACAGTATGTCTGGTGCCACAAAACGACCGGCAGGCCCATCGACTGCTGGCGGGCCTGCTTTCTTGGTAGTCGGGAAGGTGCGCCGTCCGCATGGTGTGCATGGTAAAGTAGTGGCGGAAATCTACACCGATTTTCCCGAACGCTTAAGCCCTAAGATAGCCATCTACCTCGGCGAAGAGCATATGAGGTTGGTCATTATTAGCCAACGTCCACACAATGAGGGTCTGCTTCTGGGCTTTGAGGGCGTAACTACTCCCGAGCAGGCGGGCCGTTATCGAAACCAAATTCTCTCCATCGCCGCAGCGGAAACGTCCAAACTACCCGAAGGCGAGTTTTATTTTCACGAACTCCTCGACCTGGAAGTAGTGGATGAGGCGGGCAATCTCTTCGGTACGCTGACAGAAATCCTGGAAACTGGCGCAAACGATGTTTATGTGGTGACGGGCTCATCCGGGCGCGAGCTCCTGCTCCCGGCCATCCCCGAGGTCGTTCTGGACGTGGATCTGGACAAAAAAACAATGAAAATACATTTACTCCCCGGCCTTGTTGATGAAGAAGGTGAGAACAGGGAACAGTGAACGAAAAACGCTTCTGGGTCGGCTTTAATCTAGTCAAGGGTATTGGGGCAATACGCCTCCAAGGCCTGCGCGACCATTTTGGCGATCTGGCATCCGCCTGGCAAGCTCCAGCGGATGCGCTCAAAGGTGCCGGCCTCAGTCCGAAACTGGCCGAGCGTGTGGCACAGGTGCGTGCTGGCGTGGACTTGGACAAATACCTTACACGGCTTGTAGAACAGGGTATTGAAATCCTGACCTGGGACGACGAACTTTATCCACCTCGTTTGAAAGAAATTGACCAGCCTCCGCCTGTCCTATATGTGCGTGGCGCATTAACAACCGAAGATTCCTGGGCCGTTGCCGTGGTAGGGACGCGGCGTGTCAGCACTTACGGGCGGCAGGTGACCGAAGAAGTAGCCTCGTTTTTGGCCGTCAACGGCGTGACCGTTGTCTCCGGGCTGGCGCGCGGTGTGGACGCGATCGCCCATCAGTCCGCGCTCAAGGCTGGGGGTCGAACAATCGCCGTGCTTGGCTGCGGCGTGGACCGCATCTACCCGCCCGAACACGCCCAACTGGCCGAGAAGATGATTGCATGCGGCGCGCTCGTCAGCGACTACGCCCCGGGTACACCGCCGGACGCCTCCAATTTTCCGCCGCGCAACCGGATCATTTCCGGTCTTTCGATGGCGACGGTGGTTGTCGAGGCGGGAGAGACCAGTGGTGCGTTGATCACTGCCCAGTTTGCCATTGACCAGGGCCGCGAAGTTTTTGCGGTGCCGGGCAATATCCTGGCTCCGCAGAGTAAGGGCACGAACAAGCTGATTGCTCAGGGGGCGCGCCCGATGCTCTCCGTCCACGACCTGCTGGATGTGCTGAATCTAACACGCGTTACCGAACAGCGCCTCGTGCGGAAGGTTCTTCCGTCTGATGAAACCGAATCGAAACTAATGAGCGTACTGACCCACGAACCCCTGCACATGGACGAAATCCGCAACCAGACCGGCTTGCCAATCGAGCGCGTCTCAGCCACGCTGGTGATGATGGAACTCAAGGGAATGGTTCGGCAGGTGGGCGGGCTCAATTATGTAGCAGTGAGGGAGGAAAAGGCCGAGTACAAGGCTTAGGTTATGGAACATACTTATGCGGTCATCATGGCCGGCGGTGGCGGAACCCGTCTCTGGCCCATCTCACGCAAGAAACATCCCAAACACGTTCTCCCATTGCTGGGAGAGCGCACCCTTTTCCAGAGCACGCTGGATCGTCTCGAAGGCTTTGTTCCACCGGAACGGGTTTACGTTGTTACCACCTCAGAACAAGAGCAGGAACTAAAGACTCAGGCTCCACAGCTACCGGCGGTAAATTTTCTAATTGAACCCACACCACGTGGTACGGCCTCAGTCGTCGGGTTGGCGGCGGTGGTACTGGCGGCACGCGACTCCGAGGCGGTGATGCTCGTTCTACCTGCTGACCATTTCATCCGCAACCGTGACCTGTTCCATCTGGTTATGCGTGTAGCAGTCCAGGTGGCGCGCAAGGGCTATCTGGTAACTCTCGGCATCACTCCAACTTTCCCCGCCACCGGTTATGGTTATATCCAGCGGGATGTTGTCCTGCCGGAGAAATTTGATTACCCGGTCTATCGGGTGCTGCATTTCACCGAAAAACCGGACGAAGCGAAAGCCCGCATCATGTTGGCGGGTGGCGACCATTCCTGGAATTCCGGCATGTTCATCTGGCGTGCCGACCGCATCCTGGACGAATTCTCCCGCCAGATGCCGGACCTGAAAGCGGCTCTTAACCGGATCGGGGCAGCCTTGGGCACGTCGGAACAGGAGATAGTCCTCAGGTCCGCGTGGCCGCCCCTCAAGCCTGAGACGATAGACTACGGTATCATGGAACATGCTGCGAACGTCGCCGTGCTGCCGGCCGGTGGATTGGAATGGAGCGACGTTGGCTCGTGGGATTCGCTGTTTGACATGCTCCTGCCGGACGAAGGCGGGAATGTGGTCGTCAATAGCGAACATATGTCGTTTGAAACACATAACTCTCTGGTCTATTCATCCGAGAAGAAACTTATCGTCACGATTGATGTGGATGATTTGATCGTGATTGACTCGGGAGACGCGCTGCTGGTTTGTCACCGTGGCCAGGCTCAGCAGGTGCGTCTGGTCATTGCAAACTTGAAAAAATCGCAGCGAGATGATTATCTCTAGGAGGTATCTCGTGGAAGCCTATTGCAAGAAGTGCAAGACCAAACGGGAAATTGTTGACCCTCAAGCTTCGTTCAACGCTGCCGGTGCGCCGGTTACGCGTGGCGCCTGCGGTGTGTGCGGAACGGCTTTGTACCGCATTGGCAAGACCGAAGCGCACGAAGGCATGGTCAAGCCGGAAAAAGTTGACAAACGTAGCGGTAAATTGGTCATTGTCGAATCCCCGGCCAAGGCCAAGACGGTTGGGCGTTTCCTTGGCAAGGGTTACACCGTGCGGGCCTCGGTCGGGCATGTGCGCGACCTGCTGCGCTCGCAGTTATCGGTGGATGTGGAAAATAACTTCACCCCGAAGTACCGTGTTCCGAATGAGAAGAAAGCCGTCGTCAAGGAACTCAAACAACTGGCGAAAGAAGCCGCTGAAATCTACCTGGCGACCGACCCAGACCGTGAGGGCGAAGCAATTTCCTGGCATTTGATGGAGGCCGCTGCAATTGATCCGAAACTTGCCCGGCGCGTGGTCTTTCATGAGATTACCGAGAATGCAATTAGCGAGGCATTCTCGAACCCGCGCGAAATTAACATGGAACTGGTCAATGCCCAACAAGCCCGGCGCGTGCTGGACCGGCTGGTTGGATATAGCATCAGCCCGATCTTGTGGGAAAAAGTGCGCAGCCGCCTTTCGGCGGGACGCGTGCAGTCCGTGGCTTTGCGTTTAATCGTGGAGCGTGAGCGCGAAATAGACGCATTCAACCCGGTGGAATACTGGTCCATCGGGGCGGAATTGCGTCCGCAGGGCCAAAAGCAGACCTTCATTACCAAACTGGCGAAGATTGATGAGAAGGACCCCGAATTGGGCAGCGAAGAAATTGTCCAGCCCCTTTTAGTGGATATGGGAAAAGCGCTATATGTTGTCACACACGTGAAGAGTGGCGAAAGACGGCGCAGACCGTCCGCACCGTTCATTACGTCAACGCTCCAGCAGGAAGCCTCCCGCAAATTGGGTTTCACTGCCAAGCGGACGATGGGCCTTGCACAGGGTCTCTATGAAGGCCAGGATGTGGGCGACGGCGGTGCGACCGGTCTCATCACCTACATGCGAACTGACTCGACCAATATCGCCGAGGTGGCGCGTAATGAGGTGCGGGCGTACATTGCCCAACGCTTTGGCAATGATTTTCTGCCTAAAAAGCCTCCGGAATACACGAAGAAAGTTGCCGGCGCACAGGAGGCCCACGAAGCCATCCGCCCGACCTCAGTTTTGCGCGACCCGGATAAGGTCAAGCCATTCCTCGATCCAGCCATGTTCAAACTCTATCAACTCATCTGGCAGCGCTTCGTCGCTTCGCAGATGGAAGCCGCGGTGTATGACACTCTCTCGGTGGACGTGACCGGTCAGGGGTCCGCCCACGTATACACGCTAAGAGCAGCCGGTTCAGCGGTCAAGTTCCCTGGATTCCTGATCGTTTATGAAGAAGCGAAAGATGAAGATAAGAAATCCGAGGAAGAAGACGAGATGAATGTACGCATCCCGGCCTCGATTGCTGAAGGTCAGAAGCAGGATTTGGTGCGGCTTATCCCAGAGCAGCACTTTACCCAGCCGCCACCTCGATATTCGGAAGCCTCGCTGGTACAGATTCTGGAGGAGTACGGCATTGGACGCCCCTCCACTTACGCTCCCACGCTTTCCACAATTCAGCAACGCGGCTACGTGGAACGCGTGGATCGGCGGCTCATTCCCACTGAGACCGGCATCCTGGTCAACGATCTGATGGAGCAGTATTTTCCCGCGATCATTGACTTGACCTTCACCGCGCGCATGGAAGAAGACTTGGACAAAATATCCGAGGGCCAGGCGGATTGGGTTAAAGTAATGGATGCTTTCTACAAGCCCTTCTCTATTACCGTGGCTAAGGCTCAAGCCGAGATGCCTGTTGTCAAGACCAGCCCGGAGCCGATTGGGCGTGCCTGCCCGGATTGCGGTAAGGAGCTGGTCATCCGCTACGGGCGCTATGGCAAATTCATCTCCTGTTCCGGCTTTCCTGAATGCCGCCATACCGAAGCCTGGCTGGAGAAAATTGGCGTGATTTGTCCGAAGGATGGCGGTGAAATCGTTTCTCGTAAAACGCGCAAAGGCCGCATCTTTTTCGGTTGTGCCAATTATCCCAATTGCGATTTCACCTCTTGGAAACGCCCGTTGACCCAACCTTGCCCGAAGTGCAAGGGGATGCTGGTCGTCGCAAATAAACGCGAGGCGCAATGTCTGGCCTGCGAAGAAACTTTCCTGCTTGATGATATTATCCCGGAGACGGCGTAGCTGCAAGTCATGGTCCGGATTTATATTGACCCTGGTTCAGGAAGTCTTCCTGTTCAACTGCTGATTACAAGCATTGCTGGCCTGGGCATTTTCATTAGTTGCTGCGCAGTCGAGGGGTTGTTTTCAGCCCTTTTTTTACACAGTGGAGGTGGGGTTGAAGATTTAGACCATAAAAATACCATGAAAATAGGTGTTGCTTATTGGACAAGATTCTGTATAATCAGAGTATTACAGGGAACTGCGTAAATATATGAACCAAAATCGTCTTTTTTTCCCTGTTTTTTTACTGCTTCAGTTCAGAAATTTATGCATGAAGCAGTAGTCGTAGCAATCAAAGGAGTTATCCATGAAAATCCTTGACTACTTGAAGAAACCGGTCGTAGCCGCTGCGCTTGGGTTCGTTCTGGGTCTGTTCATTGGCCTCGTGGTGCTGGGGTGGGGGTTGTGGCCGGTACATTGGACGAACGCCGACCCATCCTCCCTGCGTCCCGATTTGCAGGCAGACTATTTGCGCATGACGATAGACTCATTTGTAAATAATCCCGTAAATGAGCTTGCTATTCAGCGCTATCAGGCGCTTGGTGCGGATGGGCCGGCTGTTTTTGAAAGAATCAGGGCGGGGTATCCGGACCAGAACGCCATCAAGAATTTTGCCTCTGTGGTTCAAGCCCCCACGCCCACAGCCACCCCTACCCCGGGCACCGGGCAGACGCCTGCAAAACCGGGCGCATTGACTGCCATTCTGATCATTGGTGGCGCGATAATCCTGTTTGCCATTCTGGGATTTGCGGTTTTCAAATATTTGATCCCGCTCTTCAGGCATACCACATCCGACAGCCCAGCCAATCGAGCTCGTGATATTACCAACCAGTCCGAAATGACCGATTATTCCGCCCTGGGCAATGAACAACCAATCGCCCAATTCATGACCACTTATGTTCTGGGCGACGACTTGTTTGACGACTCCTTCAGCATCGACTCGCCCTCAGGTGAATTTCTGGGTGAGTGTGGCATTGGCATCTCGGAAACCATCGGCGTCGGCGAACCCAAAAAAGTGACTGCGTTTGAAGTCTGGCTGTTCGATAAGAACGATATCCAGACCGTGACCAAGGTGCTAATGAGTACCCACGCTTTCAATGATGTCGCATCTTTCCAGCGTCTGCAAGCCAAAGGTGAACCGTTTTTGGTGGAACGCGGCAAGCAGGTAGTACTTGAAACAGCCGCTCTGCAACTGGTTGCGACCGCTTCGGATATGGAATACGGTCAGGGAGCGTTACCGGAGGACAGTTACTTCGAGCGCTTGACGCTGGAGATCGCCGTCTGGCCGAAAGTTGTGACCCCGGCCTAGAATCATTCGGGCGACCCATGCGGATCGCCCGATTTTTTTTATTCGATTTTCAAGATTTTTAATTTGATTTTTCCACCAGGCGTTTCAGTTTCGACCGTCTCGCCAACGCGGTGATCCATCAGGGCGCGACCGATGGGGGATTCGTGGGATATCTTCCCGGCGCGCGGGTCGGCTTCCTGGACGCCGACCATGTGGAAAACCTCCGGATCGAAACCGTCTTCCTGGACGGTCACGTGCACACCCACAGCCACCACATTTTTTGGCGTACTCGTTGTTTCTACGATGACAGCATTGCGCAGGGCGATTTCCAGTTCCTGGATACGGCCTTCGAGAAAACCCTGGTCCTCCTTGGCTTTGTGGTAGTCGGCATTCTCCGAAAGGTCACCCATCTGGATGGCGTCGCGCAGGCGGCGCGCCAGTGCCTCGCGCTTGGGACCTTTCAGCTCTTTAAGCTCCGCTTCAAGTTTGGCTGCCCCGTCAGCGGTCAGATAAGTGGGTTGTGTTTTAGGCATGAAAATCTCACAATGTGGTTATGGTTTGAGATACGGGTCGTGTAGCCGGGCGTGCTCTTCGATGGCGTACCGGTCGGTCATCCCGGCGATGTAATCGCAGATGGTGCGTTCCAGACAGCGCGCAGGAATCCACAGCTGGACGTGGTCTGGCAAGATGAGCGGTTCAGCGAGGTAGGCAGTGAACAGGTCGGTGACAATGTGTTCGGCTTTAACCTGCATCCGTACCACGCGGTAGTGGCGGTAGAGTTTGCTAAACAGGAAGTCCTTCAATTCGCGGTTGCGGCGCTGCGTGTCTTCGCTATAACCGATAATGTTGTACGTTAACTTCTGGATGTCAAGAGCAGACCTTGCCCCGCTTTCTTTCAAGCGAGTGTTGGTAGCCTGGATAATATCGGTCACCAGCAATCCCACCAGTTTGCGGATCATGCGGTGGCGTTCCAGGTCTTGCAGGAGCGGGCCGCTCCAGTTGGATGTCTCAGTCAGGATTTCCCACAGGGCGATGCCGTCCAGCATTTGCGGGGTGATCATCCCGGAGCGCAGGCCGTCATCCAGGTCATGGGTGGTGTAAGCCAGTTCGTCGGCCACGTTGCAGATTTGCGTCTCCAGATTGCCGCGCAGTTCAGGGCTGAACTCGCGGGCGTCTGTCAGGTCGTACTCGGACTCGTGCTTGACCATGCCCTCGCGCGTTTCCCAGGTCAGATTCAAGCCAGGAAATTCCGGGTAACGTTGTTCAAGTTCGGTGACGATCCTGAGGCTCTGCTTGTTGTGGTCAAAGCCACCAAAGTCTTTCATCAACTTTCTCAGTGTATATTCCCCAGCGTGACCGAAAGGTGAATGACCCAGGTCGTGCGCCAGGCAAATGGCTTCCACTAGATCTTCATTGGCGCCCAATGTGCGCGCGATGGTACGGCCTACCTGAGCCACTTCCAGCGTATGCGTCAGGCGCGTGCGGAAATAATCACCTTCAAAATTGATGAAGACCTGTGTTTTGTACTCCAGCCGCCGGAAGGCAGTGGTGTGTAACACGCGGTCGCGATCGCGCTGGAAAGCGGTGCGGTAATCGGGTTCGGTATCCAGATAGGCGCGACCCTTGCTATCCTTGCTGCGCACACCATACGGTGCAAGGCTGCGATCTTCGATTTCTTCGAGTTCCTGGCGGGAAAACATAGTCTACTCTCTTTCAGTGGAACGTGAGTTTATTGCGGGATATGTGGCCTGTCAACTATGCAAACGCGTGCCAGGATTTTCCCCTTGCAAGGCACGGCGAGCATTGCCCGGTTCTTCTCCGGAGAATATCAGCACTTCGAGGCCGGGGACTTGTTCCACCAGCGCCAGCATCCCGGTGACTTTGGCCTGCATCCCGCCCGTAACGTCGGTGCCGGCGCTGTGTCCCAGGCCGGGGGTCTGCTGTGCAAAAATCTGCGGCGTCATCTCCCTAAGGAGACGCGTCCGAGCCGGAAAGTCTTCCCATACCCCGGCTTCAAGTCCAGCCAGCAGGATGCGTTCGGGGTGAAGTTGACGCGCCAAATGAGCGAACAAATTCTCGGTGGAAAGGATCGTCCCGCCCCGGGCTTCGTCGAAAACCACGTCACCGTGAAGAACCGGCAACAAGCCGTTTGCCAGCGCGGCTTTCAAAGGGGTCAGGTCCCAGGCGGCCACTTGTCCATCTCGGGCTGTCACCGCCGAGATAGGAGCCAGGGTTACAGCGGGGAGGCCGGCGCGGCGGATAGCCTCTACAACGAGGCGGTTCAGCGCCGAGGCCTGGTACCAGACTTCAGCAAAGCCGCGCCATGCTTCCGGTCCAGAAACACCGCAGTGGGTACCGAACTGGCTGGCGGCTTGGTGGCCGAAAGAGCCGGAGCCGTGTCCAAAGATAAGTCGCAGGTCCAGATTTTCCTGCAACGCAGTGGCAATCTGGATAGCCAGGTTGTCCAGCGTTTCAATACGAGGGGTGTAAGGGCGGGTTTTGTCGGTGATGAGCGACCCGCCAAGCTTGAGAAAAACGAGCATGGGAAAAATGTAGCACGTTTCATGGCGGGCGTCAAGAAGGTATAATCGATTCAAATGAACCTGGATATTCACGCTGCAGTTGTTATGGCGGTAATCATCACCATTCTGGGCGCGCTGCTCAGCGTCTGGAGTGGTATCCGCGCCATTCGCAAAGGGCGGAAGGTGACTTATTACCGCTTGAGCCGCAAGCAGGTGGCGTCAGGCTGGTGGACGATCATTTTTGCGGTGGTTTTGGTCGGGTTTACCTTCCTGCTGGGCCGTTTTGGCGAACCGGTGTCTTACCGTTTCTTCCCGCCCAGCCCATCGCCTTCGCAAACTCCAACTATTTCTCTGACGCCAACCATAAGCCTTTCCCCCACGATTTCGCTGATACCTACCATCACGCTGACCCCGGAGATCAGTTACACCCCAACGGCTACCGGCACGCCGTTCCTGCCAAATACCATCGAGGCACAGTTTAAGAGCATCGTTACACCCAATCCGGCAGCAGTTTTCAGCCCGCTGGTATTTTCGTTAACAGTGAATAATTATACTGCGATCGACCCGCAGATTGTCTTCCAGAACCCGCTCCAACGTGTTTTTGTCACCTATACTTATGATAAGATGACGGTTGGTGCCCAGTGGACTGCCATTTGGTATCAGAACGGTCAACAGTTGACGTATGAGACAGACTCTTGGGATACCCGCGCTGGTACAGGCGGTTCTGGCCAGTATGAATTGGCACTTCCAGCCGATAAATGGCTTCCTGGAATATACCAGTTGGTATTCTTTGTCGGGACGGAATGGAAGGTTCTGGGTGAGTTTCGTGTGATGGGCAACCCGCCTACGGCGACCGTCACGCCGATACCCTCCCTGACGCGTACTCCTACATTAACCCCCAGCGTGACCCACACCCTGCCGCCCTCCTGGACACCGCGTCCCACCGATACAAGCTGGCTGAGCCAGACACCGACAAAATAAAAAATGGGCGAGGTAAAAAACCTCGTCTAAAATATCTAGGCAGTCTTTTCCCAACTCTTAGAAAATTCTTTTGCAATTTGCGCTGCCAGCCGGGCATTGTTGAGCAGAAGCGCCAGGTTGGCTTTCAGGGATGCACCGCCGGTCAGCTCAGCCATCCTCGCCAGCAGGAAGGGCGTCAGCGGTTGCCCGTGGATGCCCTGCTCGCGGGCTTCGTTGCGTGCCTGTTGGATGGCACTGTCCACCTTTTCGCGGGAAAGTTCTTCTTCGGGCGAAAGCGGCTGGCAGACCAGCACGGCGCTATTCATGCCGATTTCCCAATGCGCTTTGGCGAACTCGACGATTTCCCGGGGCGAAACCAATCGTACGCTGACCGGCAGTCCGCTCTGGCGGGAATAGAAGGCGGGGAATTCGTCTGTCCCGTAGCCGATGACCGGTACGGCCATCGTCTCCAGGTATTCCAGCGTGGCGGGTAAATCTAAAATGGCTTTTGCTCCGGCACAGACGACGATCATTGGTGTGTCAGATAATGCCTGCAAGTCGGTGGAGATGTCGAGCGTCTCCACTTCGTGGACTCCGCCAATCCCACCCGTGGCAAAAACCTTGATCCCGGCCTGGTGCGCGGCAAACATCGTCCCAGCCACGGTCGTCCCGCCGCATTCTTTTTTAACGATGGCGGTGGCAAAGTCCCGGCGGCTGATTTTGCGGACGTTATCTAGGTTGGCGAGGCGTTTCAACTCAGCATCGGTCAACCCGACATGGACTTTTCCGTTCAGGATGGCGATGGTGGCGGGTGTTGCGCCGTTCTCGCGGACAGTGCGTTCTATATCCCGTGCCAGTTGCAGGTTTTGCGGCCGCGGCAGTCCATGGGTGATAACGGTCGATTCAAGGGCGACGAAGGGGAGGCCTTGATCCAGGATGCGTCTGAGGAAGGAGGAGATGGCAAAAGCAGAAGCAGGCATGTTGTTTTCTAAACCTGGCGCTTAGCTACCGCAGTGACGATGCCCATTATTCTGTTTTCTTTGTCACATGGTATGGGATGATGTCCGGGTTCTGACGAATCTGAAATGAATTTCCGTCCGGCTGCGTTCCATCGTTTCACCAAGAACATATAACCTGCCCCTGATACAACTGGATAGGAGGCGATAACGAAGGCATTTTCCGGTGCATCACTCGCCTGATAAAACAGGACCATGTTGCCTGCCTCAATGGGCGTTGGTTTGGCCTTGTTCATGCTGTTCCCCTCCACTTTTGCCCAGCTATACTGCCGGTTAGGATGTATGGTTATCCCCCTGTCGCCCCGATTTGCAGAGAAAACAGTATAACGCTGGTTTTCGATGACGACCTGGTCTGTTTCGGTGGGTGCGTTTCTTGGGGAAGGGGCCACCCAAATCGGACCATCTGAACCGGCCTGCACTTGGTTGTAAGTTGGCAATTGTGGCATGAATAAGTATCCTTCTTGTCCCTCTGGGAGCAATTGCAACCACGAACTTCTAACCGTTTTTTCCTCATTAGCAGCAAGTGGGTGGAGTGAAAAATCATCAATTCCTTTTTCGAAGTGCTTGATTTCCTCCAAAATACTTTGGCAGGTATCACGATCTTTGTAAAGGCCATTGATGAGCTGCGATTCTGCTAATCGGTTTAATATATTAATGGCATTGCCTAATTCGGTACGAGCTTTTTTTGCTTGTCCTCCATCTAACAAAACAATTCCAAGGAACCATCTCCCAATCGCCTCATTCCATTCTTTTCCATGAAATTTAAACAATGAGCATGCTTTATCAGAGAATTTCACAGCATCTTTGTCCCCGATGTAAGAATATGCGTAAGCCATCAATAAAAACAAGCAAGGGGAGGTATCAAATGGGTCTGAACCTGTACTGGATTTTGAATAAACTTTGCTGATTTTCTTGTCCAACTCATTGATTACCTGTTTGGTGGTATGCATGTCATTACACATACCGCATACCTTTTTAAACACAACGTGCATCTCTTTGTCCACAATCAAATACGATAGGACTTCGGTTAATTGCTTGATCATGTTTATACTAGCGATCCAGGTAGATCTTGGATTTGGCTGGTTTCCATTGGACAATGATTATTTGTCCAACATTTTCTGTAGTTTCTCCAAAGTGTCCAGAGTTTCTTTGGCAAGGTAAGCCTTGGTGAGCGGGTCTTGCAGACTCTCGTCGAGTACCCCGGACAAAGAAAGAAGCAACGGCTCGACAAAATTTTTGGACTTGTTTTTCTCGAGACCATCCGCGATGGCCAGGATCAAATCTTTCTGCGCATCAGCGCGGGCTCTTTCCCGGGAGCGGATACTGAAGGCTTTCGCCTTTCCATCTGTGATCGTAGCAATGCTTTGCCGTTCTGCTTCCCAATTATCTTTATGTTGCTTTTTTACTTCCTCCGGGATCTCCATTTTGGTGATTTGCAGGTCGGTGACATATACTCCAAATAAGTTCGTCCCTTGGTTAAGCTTTTTATTGATATTCTCGATGGCCTCAGACGATAGGATTTGTCCGCCTTGCCGGTCAGCGATGAGGATATCATCCAGCATTCTGCTGCCAATGTAACCGGGGAAAATATTGGTCACCTGCCCCCAGGCGGCATCCACCCAGGTGAATTCACTGGGCTCTTCCTGAGGATTAGGCCAGCGCAAAGCATACCGCTCAATGGCTTTCTTGACGGCCAAAGGATCAAAAGGATAGACCAACCCGGAGGCGGGGTCCTTCTTCGCCGGATCACCGATACGACATTCGATCCGGATTGTAAGAGTGATGTTTATCCCGTCTTTGGTCCAGGCGGAAATATTATCCATTTTTACTTTCGGGCGCAGGTCAACCACGTATTTAATGGTTTCATGCAATTCCAGGAAGGGTGCTTTTTCTCCCGGGCCAACCACCCGTGAAAATCGTCCACCTCGTTCGAGGTAAAGGGCGCATCCATCAAACACGATCAAAGTGAGGGGGCCACCGAGGTGGCAAGCCATCCACGCGGTCCATTTATCTTTTTTCTCAAGTTCACCATCTTTGGCAATGATATACATGGTTTGAGTCATCACATTGAGAGGGGGCGGTAGGGGTCGCAATAAGCCGAATAGACGAAAATTGATGATTTGTGATGGGCTGATATCCTTTGGAGGAATATAGAATTCTGAAAAAAAACTGGAAGCATACCGGAATGCCCCGATCAGGATTGTGGCTATCAATGAAACCAGCACGATGAGGATCGTCAGGGCAATCATCCCCCACATGAAATTGGAATATTTACCATCAATACGAAGCAGGTATATAAGACTGTAGATCAGTACGACAATGAGTCCAAATCCCACAGGCAATAGAAATGCTGCCGTGTACGTATCCGAGTCGCTATAAGCCTCGTTGCGCGTGTAGGCTGTTTGCCAGGTATCTGGATTTTTTGGATAGGGGAATGTCATTACAGTTTCTCCTTGCTATTGCTGGAGAGAAATTGGTCTTGCCAGGTGCGTAGATAGGCATGTAAACCCTGAACCCTTTGATCATTTTCGATGCTTTCTTCCCCCTCTTCCGGTTTCTTGTGGATATAGTCCTGTAATGCACTCAAGAAGCGTACTGCGATCACGTAACGCGGTAGGCGAGGGTGTATCTCCTGCGTTTTTTGAAGACCTTCTGCAATTGAGTTCAACAAGAGCGATTCGGCATAGGCACGTGCTTCCTGCTGGGATTGGTCAGATTGTGCCTGGGCTTCATCCAAAATCTTAGTGCGTTTTCGTTCCCATTCGGAACCCCATGTAGTAATCTGTTGTTTTGAGATGTGGTCAATTTGGCCTTCGGTAGTTGGAAATCGGAAATTGACGATGCGCGCAGCAACCAGCAATATACCCGCGGCTCGTATTGTGAGGGCTGTGCTGGCCTTTATCTCCTCCGCTATTACATCCAGGGCATTCGCTTCCTTATTATCGTCCGCCGGACGCCATAACTCATCCAGCGTCTTTTGTGAAATAATTTTGCGGGCCGCGTCTTCAATGGCATTAAGAACCCATTGGTCCCAATAAATGATCGTGTCCCCCGCTGCTTTAGTGCTGGTGGTGCCAAGTGTCGCCTGAATACGCAGTTTTGAGAAAGGAAAACTCCCTTCGTCGTGGCTGAGCTTAGCTGCTCCCCGCAGGCCGGTATTCAATGGGCGTAGTTGATCATATGTTGCTTCATCCCAGGATTCTGGGTCGATGCGGAAAGCGGTAAATACGCGCGCTTTGAAACTGATGCCATCCTTACTGACCACGTCAATTTCGCTTGTGCGTAGTTGCGAGCGCAAGTCTATGACCTGGAAGGGCCGTTCCATTCTCCCCATATAAACCACACCTGGTCCATCCACTCGTTTGAACTGGGTTCCACTTGTTATTCCCACTGCCTGGTGCGACTTTGTCCAGATCAAACCCGGAATTGGTAGATTACGCGTAAACATGCCTGCAATACGAGTTTCGGGTTTTTTCCACGCATGGTCGGCTACGACAAAGATGGGGAATTGAGTCCCCCATGTATATGCGGCTAAAATTATAAATCGTTTCCGCTTTTCCGACATATCGTCCGGGTCATTTGCCGGCAGTACTACCATTGCCAGGCGGTAAAGCGCGATGTAATATGTCAGGATCAATGTCAGAGAGATAAAAAAGATGCCCATCCAGTGGTCCACCAGCCAACCGAATAAGATGACCGCAAAGTGACCGCTGGCGGAATAGATCCACCGCTTTTCTCCATATTTATGACCAAAGAGATAGGCAATAATGATTAGAATTATATAAAACTCAACCCATCTGAGCGTGGGAGCTAACCAACCCCATCCTGTCCATTTGTAAGCTCGAGCAGGCAACCACCAGAATACTAGAAATGCGAAGGCTTCTATCAAAAGCAGGGTAATTGCTTGCAATATGATTTCCCCCATCTCGTTTTTAGCCTCCCGATTATTCTTTTTATTTTGGTTGTACTTTTTGATATCCTTGGTAAGTAAATAAAATACAAACCCGATCAGGCCGGCCAGCCCAACCCAAGGGAGCATGACATTCAGCGCGTTATTAATTACTTTGAGAAACCAGTCGATGATCCCAATGATTCCCATACAATGGTCGTCTCCACTGTGCGATCATGTCTCGATTGTTATTCCTGCAATGATGAAAACAGTATATACTGTCAGAATCGGCTTTGTCAAGCTCAATTATATGAGGAATTCCCATGATTTCGATTGACTTCCACACCCACACCTCCGCCTCCAAAGACTCCCTCACCTCCCCTGAGCAGCTTATCCGCACTGCCCGCCATCGCGGGCTGAACCGGGTCGTTGTCACCGACCATAACACCATTGCCGGGGCAATCGCTGCGCACGGCCTGGACCCGGAGCTGGTCATCATCGGCGAGGAGATTATGACCACGCGCGGCGAGATCCTGGCCTCCTATGTGACCGAGGAGATCCCGCCCGGACTCTCGCCACAGGAAACGATCAAGTGCCTGAGGGACCAAGGGACCTTCATCAGCGTCGCACATCCGTTTGATGCCTGGCGCAGCGGGGCATGGAACCTGGAAGACCTGCTGGAAATTTCCCCGCTGGTGGATGCAGTCGAGATCTTCAACGCGCGTTGCATGATCCCTGGTGGCAATCAACGCGCCTCAGAATTTGCGCGACAATACCACCTTCCCGGGACGGCCGGATCAGACGCCCACGCCGCTTTTGAGTTGGGCGCGGCCAGGTTGATGCTGCCCCAATTCGCTGGTCCGAACGCGCTGCGGAACGTGATCCTGGAAGGGAAAGTGCAGGGACGTCTGTCACCGTTCTGGGTCCATTTCTTCTCGCGCTATGCTCATCATCGAAAAAAGGTTGTATAATACGCCGAATGGGGCGGTGGCGGAATTGGCAGACGCTGCGGACTTAAAATCCGCCGGTGGTGACACCGTGAGGGTTCGACCCCCTCTCGCCCCACACATATGGCTAAATAGGGGATAAACAGGCTAAAAATCCCATATATAGGGGCATTTGGCACACAAAAAGGAGTGTGCCTTATGTTTTTAAGAACCGACAACCCGCGGACTATTCAACTTTCTGGCATTGATGATTTACTTTTAAACTGGTTAGAAG
>Ga0207931_1000125_pt1 | contig 28175 bp, 22 predicted proteins | sample NGESurdeep092012_2_FD_184478 | JGI IMG/M metagenome (GOLD analysis project Ga0207931, IMG submission 184478) | Arctic peat soil microbial communities from Barrow, Alaska - NGEE Surface sample 415-1 deep-092012 (SPAdes) | ecosystem: Environmental > Terrestrial > Soil > Wetlands > Peat ...
GCCTGTTCCTGCAGGAAGGCGGTTGGGTAGTCGTAGCAGGTCAACCAGGTAATGGGCTGGCCGTCGGTGACTTTATTAAAGAGATAGGGCAGGGTGATTTTCTTGCGGGGGGTTGCTTGTGCTTCAGGCATGTTTTACTCCTTTTTATAATTAGAGAAGAAAATCATTTGTAGTATAGAGTAAAACCGATGGGGAGGCAAGTTACATGTGACAGGTTTTTGGAGAATGGTTATCAGAGAAGGTTGACAGTCCATCATACATAGTGACATTTCTCATGGAAATTAAGATGAATGGCGTATAACAAGAAGAAAATTGCGAGTATAATAGTTGCATTGCTCAACTATTCGCCCTTGCAACTATAACGAGGTCGCCGTGCCAAAATCAATTTCCAGCCCCAGCCTGATCGACAAATTCTGGGAAAGCGTCCCACCTGCCTGGAGGCAGACGCGCAGTCAGATCCGCCGCATCGCGGTCGAGAAATTCCAGATGACCGAGGAGCAATTCCAGGTTCTGCGTCGCATCCGAAAGGGCAGCGCCTCGGTAAGCGCCCTGGCAGATGCCAGCCAGACCAGCCGGTCGGCAGTCAGCAAGGCGGTGGACGTGCTAGTGCGCAGGGGATTGGTCACCCGCAGCCAGAACCCGAACGACCGACGCAACATCCCGCTGGCGCTCACAGAAGTGGGTCAGCGCGTGATGGATGCCATTTTCACCGAAGCCGAGGCCTGGATATCCACCCGTTTCGAGCATCTCAGCCCGGAAGAACTGGAAACCCTCCTGCTGGGTATGGAAACCCTCCGCAAAGCATTTTCGAACCCTTAATCTTGCATTTTATCTCATGAAATATCTCTTCAAACTACGCGCCTATCTCAAACCATATCTCTGGCAACTCACACTCAACATGCTCATCCTGTTGAGTATGACCGGTCTCTCGCTGGTGGTGCCGCAAATCATCCAGGGCGTGATAGACCAGGGCCTGAAAGCTGGGGCAACCGCATTCCTAGCCCGCTCGGCGCTGATCCTGGTTGGCATCGGCGCGGGCACGGCCATTCTGAACCTGGGCCAGCGTTACCTGACCGAATGGATCGGGGCGCACATGGGTTACGACCTGCGCAATGCCATGTACGATCGCATCCAGTACCTGCCATTCACTTATCACGACCACAGCACCACTGGCCAGTTGATCAACCGCTGCATCGAAGATGTGCGCGCCGTCCAATCCTTTGCGGGGGATAGCCTAGCCCAGATCGTCCAGCTGGGCGTGCTCTCGGTCGGGGTCGTGACGGTTCTGATCACCCGCAATCCCTGGCTCGCATTCATCGCCCTTCTACCGCTCGTCCCGATGGTGATGATGACCGCCGACTTCGGCCAGCGCATCACCCGTCTCTTTTACGATGTTGAAAACACCCTCGGGGATCTCTCCGCCCAGTTGCAGGAGAACATATCGGGTGTTCAGGTGGTGCGCGCTTTTGCCCGTGAGCCGCACGAAATTGACCGTTTCGACCAAATCAACCGCACCTATTTCAAGGCACGCGTCAAAGTCCTTGGCGAATGGTCGAAGGTCATGCCCACCACCAACCTGCTCATCACCATGGGCACCATCCTGATCCTGATGGTCGGCGGCCCGCTGGTATTGCAGGGAAAAATGACGGTGGGCGAACTAGTGGCTTTCAACGCCTACCTGCTGATGCTTTCGGGACCGGTGCAGCAGTTGGCCTGGCTGGTCAATGCCATTGGCGAATCGGAGGCCGGGGCGCAACGGGTGCTGGAAATTTTGGACCACGAGCTGGAGATCCAATCTCCCTCGGGAGCCGCAGTGCTCGGGACCCTGAGCGGCCGCGTGGAATTCCGCGACGTTTCCCTGCGCTACCAGGACGAAAAGATCGACGCTCTTTCCGGTATCGACCTGTCCGTCAAGCCGAACCAGCTCATCGCCCTCATCGGTCAGACTGGCTCCGGCAAAACCTCGCTGGTCAACCTGATCCCGCGTTTCTACGACGTGAGCGAGGGCGCCGTTTTGGTGGACGGCGTGGATGTGCGCCAGGCCGACCTCGTGTCCCTGCGACGGCAGATCGGCATCGTGCTCCAAACCTCGCTGCTCTTCTCCGACAACATCCGCGAGAACATCCGGTATGGCCGCTCTGAGGCCACCGATGAGGAGATTATCGCGGCGGCGAAAGCGGCCCAGGCTCACGATTTCATCGTCAAGTTTGCCGAAGGTTACGAGACGCTGGTCGGCGAGCGCGGCGTGACGCTCTCCGGAGGCCAGCGCCAGCGGATTGCGATTGCGCGCGCCCTGTTGATGAACCCGCGCATCCTTATCCTGGACGACTCGACTTCCTCCGTGGATACCCAGACGGAACGGCTCATCCAGGAGGCGCTTGACCAGCTGATGGAAGGCCGCACCACATTCGTGATCGCGCACCGGCTAGCCACTGTCCGCCGGGCGGACCTGATCCTGGTCATGGCGGATGGACGAATCGTCCAGCGCGGCCGGCATGACGAATTACTGGCGGAAGGCGGGCTGTACAAGGAAATCTACGACTTGCAGTTAAGCCAGCAAAACCGATTCCTGGAGGAAGAGGAACCGGATGAAGAATTACTATCTCATAAACGAGAACTGGATGCCCTGAGGGGTCGCCGCTCGTCGGACCGGTCGTTATCGTAATTTGAATAAAACAACTATGACTACCACTACCATCACCCCACCTAATTACGTTACCCAGTCCGAAGAATTTTACGACAAGGGTGTTAACCCCCAGACTGCGAAACGATTGATTGTATTCACCCGCCCCTACGTGGGTCGGCTGATCCTGTCCGCCGCGCTGATGCTCATCGCCTCCGCCGCATCGGTGGCGGGACCATACTTTGTCAAAATTGCCATCGATAGCGGGATCAACTCCGGCAACGCCGTTATCTTGCGCTACACTATTTTGGCCTATTTGGCCGTCTCTGTGGTCCAATGGATTGGCACCTACTACCGGGTCAATATCATGGCTTGGGTCGGGCAGTCACTCATCTATGATTTGCGAAAGAAACTTTTCACCCATCTCCAGGAACTTTCTCTCGGCTTCTACAGCCGCTACTCCGTCGGACGCGTCATCACGAGGGCCATCAACGATGTGGAGACCCTGCGGGATTTTCTGACCTGGGCCTTGCTGGCGATTGCCCGGGATGTCTTCACCCTGGCACTCATCATCTTCGTTATGCTGGACATGGATCTGCACCTGGCACTGCTCACCTTCAGCGTCCTGCCCATCATGGTATTCATTACCATCCTCTTCCGGCGTGCCTCTCGCGCCGCCTACCGGAAAGTGCGCGCGGCTATCTCGTGGGTGAACTCGGTCCTGGCCGAGAATGTAAACGGGGTGCGCGTTGTCCAAGCCTTTTCCCGACAAAAGCAAAACTACGAACACTTCCGGGATTACGTCAACCGCTACCACCTCGAGCGGGCGATTGCCACAGCTCGTATCTCGTCCGTGTTCAGCCCCAGCGTGGACGTGCTCGGAGCAATTGCCACCGGTCTGGTGGTCTGGCTGGGTGGGGCGGCAGTCCTTGGCGAGACCATCACCGCGGGTGTGCTGGTGGCGTTCATCCTGTACATTGACCGTTTCTTCGAGCCCATCCGTGACCTGAGCCGCCGTTACGATGCGCTCCAGTCCACAATGATCGGCTGGGAACGCATCATGGGACTTTTGGACACGCCGGTCGAGGTCCAGGATGCTCCGGACGCCGGGGAGTTACCGGTTATCCAGGGCGAGGTGGCCTTCGATCACGTTTCGTTCCATTACTCGGATGACCCGGCACCCATCCTGACCAATATTGAGCTGCACATTCGCCCGGGTGAGACTGTGGCCCTGGTCGGCGAGACCGGGGCGGGCAAGACTACCATGGTCAAACTGCTCTCCCGCTTCCACGACCCGACCGAAGGCCGGATCCTGGTGGACGGCCATGACCTGTGTTCGGTGACGCAGGCTTCCCTGCGGCGGCAGATGGGCGTGGTATTACAGGACCCATTCCTTTTTAATGGAACGGTATCGGAGAACATCCGCTTCGGGCGACTGGCAGCCACAGATGCCGAGGTCGAAGGCGCGGCGAAAGCGGTTGGGGCGCACGACTTCATTGTCAACTTGCGCAAAGGTTACGATACTTCGGTTGAGGAGGGGGGCGTGATGCTTTCCGTGGGTCAGCGGCAACTGCTTTCGTTTGCTCGCGCCCTGTTGGCTAATCCGCGTATTCTCATCCTCGATGAGGCCACCTCCTCAGTGGACACACAGACGGAGCAGATCATTCAAAAAGCCCTGAGGCGGCTACTGAAAGGGCGCACGTCCTTTGTCATTGCACACCGCCTGTCCACGATCACCAATGCCGACCGGATTGTGGTCATCCATGACGGTAGAATTGTCGAACAGGGCACGCACGCCGAGTTGCTGGCAATGCAGGGAATGTATTATGATCTTTACCAGACGGGGTTTCGGGAATAAGAATAGAACAGCCAGAGCGGTCATTCTATAAATGAGTAGCTTGTTATTTTAATAAGGTTGCTCTACCTTCCAGTTTGCCTGACCGGTCAGAGCTTTCGGACTGGCGGTAACCACCTTCACTCGTAACTCCCGCAGTCACGGGTATAAACATCAGGCCCATATGTCTGCGAAACCTCGATGCGGCACGTCTGCTGGTCATCCCGCCCGACTTTTCGACTGCCATCGCTGCTTACCGGCAGGGGGATGTCTCTGCCCGGTTCGTGCTGACTTGCGTCGGCGATCTGACCAATCACACTTACAGCATAGTGGCTATCATGGTCATGACAGTGAGCGATGATTATGTTTCCACTGCCATGGGAGCCGAGTACACCATCCAATTGGTGGAAACCCCGCTCTCGGTGCTGACCCTGCTTTCGGTAATTTATTTTGCCGCTGGAGTGTGGGTCTTCCAGAAAAGGCAGATGAAGGGGGATTAAAGCCGGTATAAGAAACGTAGTAAAATGGCTTCTTATTCTAGAAAGCATAAAACATTACTGTTCATTGGACCAAAGAAAGAAAACATTATGCCACAAACTTTTAACTGTACGGGTTGCGGTGCAGCGCTGGAATATACCGGAGGTCCGGAGCACACGATCAGCTGCCAGTATTGCGGCACCAGCATGCCTGTACCGGAAGAATTCTGGCGGGAGGCTGAAGTAAAACAAACGATGAACAAATGGGGAAAGTATTTAATCATATTCCTGGTCATCACTGTCGGGATTCCCACCTGCCTAGGGCTGGTTGGAACGCTTCTGGGCATCGGCGGGTCAATTTTCGGGATCATTATCGCGTTCTTTGCCCAGATTTTCACGTTCCTCATCAAGATTTTCGTTCACTAGTTCAGGAGTTCATTGAGAGATAGATTCTAGATTGAAACAATCAATATAATATCAAAGGACTCGCCATTCCTGACGAGCCCTTCTACTTTTACGGTTTTACTTCTCCAACCGCCAAAATGTGGATAGGTATGGTGGGATGACTTGAGTGAAATGTGCCCACGAACCAGCTTGGGGTTCTTCGTCGGGTCGCATCCATTCCCACAGCCCGAGCAAGACAAAGCCGTTCCCGGCCATCGTATTCAGAACCGTGCCCAGGGTATGCCGGAATTCGTGCGGGCTATCGCGCTTGACGGAAGTGCCGCCTGGTTGTACCACATCCCATTGGGGGAAGCGCTCGGATAGATCTTCACCCTCAATGTATAGACTATTAAGCGGGTAGGCTTTTCCGTCCCATTTTTCTTCGTCGATGCCGATTGCGAAGGGGTTGGCGAACTGCAGGAAATAGACCCCGCTCGGTTTCAGGACACGCCATACCTCCCGAAAAACCGACTCCACCGATGGGATGAAATTAATTGAATAGACCTGCCAGACAATATTGAAATGGTTGTCGGAGAATGTCGAGAGGTCGCGCATATCGCCCTGAACCGTTTTGATGTTCAACCCGTGGTGCTCGGCGGCTTGGCGGTCGCGTTCGAGTTGCACGTCCGATAGATCCAGCATGGTGACATCAGCCCCGAGCAGCCCGAAGGCTACCGAGTCCTGCCCGCCGCCGCTGGCCAGGCAGAGCACATTCTTTCCGTTCAAATCCTTCAGCACGCCGTGCCGATAGATATATTCGGCTGCTTGCTCACGAGTGAAATCCAGAAAAGGTTGTGAGTATTCTACATTGGCGCGCGCCAATGCGTTCCAGCGCTCACGATTGGTTTTGATGATGTTGTCCATATCCTCTCCAGTTGTAGACCTCTGCAGTCGCAAAGACCACGGAGGTCTTGCTTTCCTACTTGATCACTGGTACTGCGTTCGGCACCGCCACGCTATACGCTTGTTCCTTCTCGAATTTGAACTGCTGGGTGTACAGTCGATAGTAGTGGCCGCGCTGTTTGAGCAGTTCAGCGTGTGTGCCCATCTCGGCAATGCGTCCCTCCTCGATAACCAGAATCCGGTCGGCACGGCGGATGGTGCTCAGGCGGTGGGCGACAATGAAAGAGGTACGTCCTGCCATCAGGGCTTCCATACCGCGCTGGATCAGAGCCTCAGTCAGCGTGTCTACACTGGATGTAGCCTCGTCCATGATGAAGATTTCGGGTCTTGACATCACGGCGCGTGCCAGGCTGATGAGTTGTTTCTGTCCCACCGAGAGAAGGTTTCCGCCCTCGCCTACGTTCTGGTCATAACCTTTCTCGAAAGTGGTAATGAAATCGTGAGCGCCGGCAATCTTCGCCGCGGCTTCAACATCTTCATCTGGAGCATCTAGCCGACCATAGCGGATATTCTCGCGGATCGATCCGGAGAACAGGTGCGGGGTCTGGAGCACGATGCCCACCCGTGAATGGATGCTCTGCAGGGTGTAGTCGGCGTAGTCCTTGCCGTTGATGCGGATGACGCCTTCCTTCGGCTCGTAGAAGCGACACAGCAGGTTGACAATAGTCGTCTTCCCGCCGCCGGTCGGCCCGACCAAGGCGATGGTTTCGCCCGGTTTGACCTTTAGTGTGAAGTCGGTCAGGATGGGCTTGCGGTCCTCGTAGTAGAAGTGAACATGGTCGAACTCGATCGCACCCTGGATCGTATCCGCCACGATTGCGTCGGGACGGTTCTGAACTTCAGGGATAGTATCGAGCAACTTGAAGATGCGCTCGGCTGAAGCAATGGAGTTCTGCATATCGGCGTAGACACGTGCCAAGTCCTGTACCGGCCAGATCATGAAGGTCAGGTACGAGACGAAAGCATGGATATCGCCCACCGAAAAATTGGCAGTCACGCTTTGCATCCCGCCATACCAGACGATGGCGCCCAGACCGAAGGCCGCAACAATCTGCACCGTCGGCAGGAAGAGCGCTGAGAGCCAAGCAGCGCGGTAGGAGGCTTTAAACATGTCATCCGTCAGGAAGGAGAACTCTCTCAGGTTTTCGTCCTCGCGTCCGAGTGCTTTGACCACGCGTACGCCTTGGATGTTCTGGTTGTACTCGCCGGTGATCTTCGAGTTGGCGCGGCGCGACTTGCGGAACTCCACCAGGATCCTCTTGCGGAAGTTGAAGGCAATGATGAGTAGGATCGGGATGATCGCAAAGACGATCAAAGCCAGCTTCCAGTTCAGGATCATCATGAATATGACCGAGGTGATGACACTGACGATGGCCCAGGTCACGTCGAGCATCCCCCAGGTCATCAGGCTGGAAATGCGGCCCGAATCCGAGGTTACGCGCGCCATCAGGCGACCCACCGCGTTCTGACTGTAATACGAGAGCGACAGGTCCTGCAGGTGATTGAAGAGCGCCCGGCGAATGTCATATTGGATGCGCTCGCCCAGAATGCCAACCAGGTAAATAAAGATGAACACCGTTACTGCCTGCATCAGTTGCAGCCCGCCATAGTACGAGGCGTACTTCAGCAGGGTGGGAATGCTCTTCTGGGCGATGCCCTGGTCGATTAGGTCCTTATTGATGTACGTGAACATGGCATCCAAGCTGGCGGTAAAAATGATAGCGACCAGGAATCCAGCCATCCAACGCCAATGTGGTTTTACAAGTCCCGTAATGCGTTTGAATGTGGGGGTGGTCAGTTGACTGGTATATTCTTCTTCTTCGAGTTCAATCAATTCATCAGGCATAATCTAATCCTCCTGCTTTCCGGGGGTTGAGCCTCAAGCATAGCAGAACAAGTCATGTCGAGGCAATCTCTTTCTCCAGTTCTTCGTCAATGCGAGTCTGGATGTCGTAAATCTTCCGGTACATCCCATCCTGGGCAACCAGGTTTTCGTGTTTACCCATCTGGACGATCTCACCTTTGTCCATGACCAAGATCAAATCAGCGTTCATCACGGACTGGATGCGGTGGGCGATGATGAAGGTAGTACGATTCTCCATCAGCCCGTTCAGCGCACCCCGGATTTCGGCTTCCGTCTCGGTGTCCACACTGGAGGTTGAGTCGTCGAGGATCAAAATGCGCGGGTTCTTGAGCAGGGTGCGGGCAATCGCTACGCGCTGTTTCTGCCCGCCGGAGAGTGTCACGCCCTTCTCGCCGACTAGCGTTTTGTAGCTATCAGGGAAGGATAGGATCGCGTCATGCACTGCCGCGGCCTTGGCCGCTTTTTCGATCTCAACCTGCGAGACTTCCCGACCGACGCCATAGGCAATATTTTCGCCAATCGAACGGCTAAAAAGGAACGGTTCCTGCTCCACGATGCCAATCTGCTGGCGCAGGGTCTCGCGAGAGTAATCCTTCAATTCCGCTCCATCGAGCAGGATGCGCCCATCGGTGTACTCGTGGAACCTCGGTAACAGGTTGACCAGGGTGGTTTTTCCCGAACCGGTCGAACCGAGCAGCGCAACCGCCTGTCCCGGCTGGATGTGGAACGAGACATCCTTGAGCACTTCGCTTCCACCGTCTTCATACTGGAACGAGACTTTTTCGAAGACGATATCACCTCGTACCGGACTCTGAACCTGCACCTTGCCATCGGTCAGTGATTCACGCTCCTGCTTGACGATTTCCATCAGGCGGTCGTAGGAGACCAGGCCGGTGGAGGTGTTGATGATGATGCGACCCAGGTTGCGCATCGGCCAGATGAGCCAAACCACCAGCCCGACATAAGCCGGGTACGTGCCGATGGTGATCTCGCCATGGACAGCCAGGATACCGGCGTAGATAAATCCAGCGAGCATCTGAAAACCGCACAACAGGTCCGAGAGTGGCCAGAAGAGCGATTGCATCCGCATAAGTTTGCGACCGCGCAGGAATTTCTCCCAATTGTCCTTCTCGAACTTATCCATCTCATAGCCCTGACGGGCAAAGGCTTTGACCACACGCACGCCGGTCAGGTTCTCCTGCAGAGTGGTGGAGAGTTTCGCTTCCTGTTCCTGATAGGATTCGTAGGCCTTGGTCACCTTCTTGAAGAACCACATCGAAACGATCAGGATGACCGGGACAGCAACAATGGAGGCCAGCGCCAGTTTCCAGGAGAGCGTCCATATGGCGATGAAGTTGATGATGAACAGCAGGACGATTCGTCCGACGCCGATGGCTTGATCGTTGAAGAAAGCTCGCACCGAGTCAACATCCGAGGTGACGCGCTCGATCAGGTCGCCTGTCGGGGTCTTCGAGTGATAGGCAAAAGACAAGCGCTGGATATGGTCAAACAAGAAATTGCGCAAGCGCCGGGTGATGTTCTCGGCCGAGTAGGAAGCCATGCGGCTCGAGAGATAGGCAAATCCGCCTTCCACGATGGCCAGGCCGACAAAACCTAAGGCGATTAAGACCAGGGTTCGAGAAAGGGTCCCAGCAAAGGGGGCCGTGTTCCCGACAACGGTGTCAGCGAAATTTCGTAGTAGCAGATATGTCAGCGTTTTTGCAGTCGCAGAAATGGCCAGGGTCACGTTGGCGGCCAGGTAGGTCATCCGGTAGCCGGTCATCATGCGCAGCATCCCGGCCAGTTTCTTTTTACTCAGGGCTTTGCGGAAGTCGAAATAGGTTGAGGGTGCAATGGTTGTCATAATATATTTCCTGTAGGGTGTACGGCATCTGCCCAGTTGCAATAAAAAAAACCACGGTGCTGGAGCGCACCGTGGCATAAAGCCAGGGGGAGTTGACGTTCAGTCAATAGGCGCACTCCGAGAAGGAAGAATCATGCCAGCCGCATCATTTGAGCGGATATGCAAGTACTTGACAGAATTCTGGATGAACATGAAGTGCGCCTCCTTTCCTTAGAATTATATTAACGGGGCAGAGTCTATCATCGGAGTGGGGGAATTGTCAAGGAATTTTCCAAATCAGCTATCGCGTGCGACCTTTTCGGTCAAATCATTGATCCACTTGCGCGAAAAATACCGTGCCAGCCCCAAGACAAACTTGGTGACTTCCTCGCTTAGAGTCAGAGCATAGACGAGGTAAACGGGGAGGTGGAATAGGAACGCGCCTGCCGCTGTGGCCGGGACGCCCACCAGCCAAATAATGATACCGTCCAGAACGAGCGAGAAACGTGTATCCCCACCAGAGCGCAGGATGCCAATAATGATGACGGAGTTGGCCGAGCGTACCGACATACCCAGCGCCAGGACGGTCAGGATATTACGAGCGTCCATTTTCACTTCCGGCGAAACTTTAAAGAACTGTAAAAGGTTCCCAGCAAACAAATAGACCAGCAAACCCATCAAAGCCGCCCCGGTAATTTGCAGTCCGAGCGAACGACCAGCATAGCGGTATGCCTTTTCCTTATCACCCTGGCCAATAAGATTGCCGACCAAAATGGCAGTTGCACTCCCAATGCCGAGAAAAATCACGAATGCCAATTGTTCAATCGTCGAGACAATGTTGATGGCAGCAATGGCGGTGGTCCCGATATGCGCATAGATGGCGCTATAAGTGGTGATGCCCATGGACCACAAGAACTCATTGGCGATAACAGGCAGGACCGGTTTGAGCACCGACACCATAAACTTGAAATCCAATTCCAGCAGGTCGCGCAGCGAAGCCGCAGACGGGTTTAGACGGTCCCAGTAAACGACCCCCAGCAGCGCCAGACATTCCAGGACGCGTGCAATCAGGCCTGCAATCGCCGCGCCATTAACCCCAAGCGCGGGGAGTCCAATCGCTTCCCAGCCAAAAATGAATGGATAAGCGGCCATGATGTTTAATCCCAACGCGGCAGTACTAACAACCAATGGCAAACGGACGTAGCCAGTGGAACGCAGGCTGACGCTGTATGCGGCGGAAATGGCATAAAAACCATAAGACCAACCAAAAATGCGCAGGTACTGACTGCCCAATTCGATGACAGCTGTGTCTTCAGTGTACAGACGCAACACTGCACCCGGAAAGAACGTCGCCAGCGTCCAAAAAACCAGCGAGGCTATCAATCCCAGCTTGATGGCCAATCCCAAGACGCGGCGGACATTTGGAATGTCTTTCTTTCCCCACAATTGCGCAACAAACATGGCGCAGCCGCTACCAATGCCAAACAACAGGAGGTTGAGCAGGAACCAGATTTGATTCGCCAGCCCTACTGACGCAACAGAAGTATCGCCCAACTGCCCGATCATGATCACGCCCACCATATTGAGCGACGATGTGATCAGGCTTTGTAAGGCAATCGGCAGAGCGAATTTGACCAGCAGTCGAAAATATTCCCGATCCCGGTAAAAATCAACTACACGTTCAAAAAATGAAATCAAATGATGCTCCAGATTCTGAGATGACCGCCCAATTATACAGGCACAAGGGTTGGAATTAGTCTTTACGATACAGATTTCAAACGGTTATACAGCACTGTCAAGCCAGACCAGGGCTCCAAAGCCAGCAGCCCAGCCGCTTGAGAAGCAAGCTGTGAGAAGATAGCCGCCGGTCGGCGCCTCCCAATCCAGCATTTCCCCTGCGCAGAAGACGCCTGGTATGGAACGAATCATCATGCGCTCGTCAAGTTCTTCGAAGAGAACACCGCCCGCACTGCTGATGGCTTCATCCAATGGCCGGGGTGCAATTAGGGGGATTGGCAATTCTTTGATCGCGGATGCCAAGCGTTCTGGATCAGCGAAATCCTGTTTTGGCACAAATTCCCGCAGCAAACCGGCTTTTACACCTTTAATGTGCACGCTTCTTTCAAGATGGCCCGATAGTGTCCGCGAGCCCCGCGGTTGGGATAATCTATCCCTTAGACGCGGCAGTGACCAGCCGGGGGCGAGGTCAAGTTTGATGACTGCGCAACCATTGGCTTCGATCTCATCCCGCAATTGTGCAGAGATGGCATAGATCAAACTGCCTTCAACGCCGGTCGCTGTTACAATAAATTCTCCCTGCTTATGAAATGCATTCCCCTTTGAATTGGTGAAGGACGCGATGACTGATTTCAAAGGAAATCCTTCAAAACGAGTACGGAAATGTTCGCTCCAGTTAACATCGAAACCACAATTGGATGGTTTTAAGGCTGCAACTGCAACCCCGCGCTCGATAAGCAGTGGTACCCACGCACCGGTAGAACCCAGCCGTGCCCGACTCCCTCCACCCAGTGCAAGAACCACCGCATTGGGACTAACGCTTGTTTCGCCATCCGGTGTTTCGAACCGCAGAGAATCATCGTTGCTCCAACCGCACCATTTATGGCGCATATGGAAGGTTACTCCGCCTTTGCGTAAACGCAGCAGCCAGGCGCGCAAAATTGGAGCTGTTTTCATGCCAACCGGAAACACTCTCCCGGATGTGCCCACGAATGTAGCGATCCCAAGTTCATGCACCCAACTGCGCAGTTCTTCAGGGCCAAATTTATCCAGCAACGGTTCAAGCTGTGCGCGGCGCTTACCATAACGGGAGATGAATTTTTCTCGCGATTCTGCATGCGTCAGGTTTAAGCCCCCTTTGCCTGCTACTAAAAACTTGCGCCCGACAGATGGCATGCTGTCGTAGAGATCAACCCGTACACCACCCTGGATTAAAACTTCAGCGGCCATAAGTCCAGCTGGACCACCACCGATAACCGCGACCGAATGGGATTGGATTAAATCTGATGCGCTCATTAATTACAATATCACAACCTGTCTGGTTCGTTGTACCATAAAACCTTTTTTTACATATAGGGGGGATATTTCCGAAAATTGCCGGGGAAAGCCCGGCTTTGAGCAAGAATACTATACTTATTTCTCACCTAAACCTAATGGCCGGCGATTCCGTCAATCTCGAGCCTGCTGCTACAGGAATGTCTCCAGCAATCCTCCCACCTCTTCCATGTTGAAGACCGGCCCATCCACGCAGACGAGTTTCTCACCCAGGTTGCAACGCCCGCACTTACCCATTCCACAGTGCATGCGCGCTTCAAGGGTGACATAATTGTTTTTTGGAGAAAATCCCATCTTCTCCTGGAGCATCTTCGTCACGAAATGGATCATAATCGGCGGGCCGCAGGTGATGGTGACGGTGTTCTCTGCCGAGGGAGACAGCTTTTCGAGCAGTTGGGTGATCAACCCGACATTGTGGTCCCACTTTTCGTCTGGGCTGTCCACCGTCAGGTGCAGATCCGTGTCCGGCGCGGTGCGCCACTCATCGTACTCGTCGGTGAAGACCAGCAGGGATGGGTGACGCGCAGCCCACAGGATGGTCAAGCGTCCATAGTCAGAGCGGTGGTCCAGAACATGCTGAATCACCGGGCGCAGGGGCGCGCCGCCGATCCCGCCGCCCAGGACAATCAGGTTTTTCCCTTTGAACTTTTTCATCGGGAACCAGTTTCCCAGAGGACCACGCACGCCGACGATGTCACCTTCCCCAAGTTCGTGCAGGCCGGTCGTTACAGACCCGAGACGAGCCACCGCAAAATCAACCGCCGGGCCGCGTCCGGATGCATTGGCGATGCCGAAGGGCGCTTCTCCCAGACCGAACGCCGAGACAAAGGCGAACTGCCCTGGCTGGAAGGTCCGGAATGCTTCACCCCCGCCGTTCAACATTTCGACGCGGAAGAGTTTGATCTCAACCGCCAGGTCACGCACTTCGACCAGTTTTCCCAGGTAAGGGAGCATGGGGTTCTCGTTCATACCGGTTTCTCCAGGTTCATCAGCACCTCGGTGATGTCCACCCCGGCCGGGCAGACATCGATGCAACGTCCGCAGCCGGTGCATGCAGATGCAGCACCCAGCCCGTATTGTTCGGGGTAATAGTAGAACTTGCAATAGAAGCGGTTGCGCAGGCGTTCGCCTTTTTCGGCACGCGGTCTGTGCCCTCCGGCCACGCGGCGGTAATTTTCTCCGGCGCAGGCGTCCCAGCAGCGAATGCGCTCGAACTCGCCCGGGGCAAGCATTTCATCGCGAACGGCGAAACAACGACAGGTCGGGCAAACGAAGGCGCAGGCACGGCATGAAAGACAGCGCTCGGATATTTTCATCCAGTACTCGTCGTTGAAATGCTCAGGCCACTTTCCTTTCCCTGGAACTGGGAACTGTCCGCTGGAGGTTGACTGCTGAGGACTGGCGGTGGTTTCCTTCCACTCGCCGCCGGGGATGAGGAAGCGGCCTTTCTCGGTCACCGCCTCGGCCAGGTAGCCTCCGTCCGTCTCATAAAGCATGATGTCCATATCATGGGCGTCGTCGGGCGCGCCACCGACCGATGTACAGAAACAGGTTGAACCCAATTCCTTGCAGGCCAGGCCGATGAGGGTGGTATTCCCTCGGCGACGGGCATAGAAAGAGTCAACTGGATTGGTGTCAAGGAAGACGGCATCGAGTAATTTGACCCCGCGCGCATCGCACGGGCGGACACCAAAGACAACGGTTTCCCAGTCTGGGAACGTCTCCTCCAGGAGGATTTCCTGCCCGGTTTTTTGTATCGTGAACAGGCGCTCAGTCGGCGGGAAGAAGATTTCCTTGACCGATAATACCGGGCGACCGGCATGGGCGGACCCTGGCGTCTGCCCATGCCAGGCAATTTCATAGCTCTTTGCCACCGGGCGATACAGCATTAAACCGGATACTTGGCGCGGGGCGATGAGCGTGCGCGCATCGGCAATGCCGTCCAGCCAGGCTTCCAGTTCGGCTTGCGAGATGAGCCAGCGTTTTTTATCAGCATTGGATTTGCTCACCTCAGCCCTCCTTGTACTCGCCCGACAGGACGGTCACAATCGGGGACGGGGCAACGGTAAGTCCGGCGCGGTAGTCGAAGGCCGCCTCAATCTCCTCGGCCAGTTTCTGGTTCAACAGGCCGATGGGAATGTTCATCGGACAAGCGCGTTCGCACTCGTTACACCCCACGCAGCGGCCGGCAAGATGGTAGGCACGCCCCAGGTGGAAGGTGCGTTTTTCGTTCAGACCAATGCCCAGACCAATGAAAGTCGAGTCATCGCGTTCGTACAGGCATTCCGGACAGTTGCACATTGGGCAAGCCTGCCGGCAGGCATAGCAGCGGATACAGCGGTCGAATTGTCCCAGCCAGAAGTCCAAGCGCTCGGCAGGAGTAGCATCCTGAAGTTTGTCAAGTTCTTCCCGGGCATACGATGAAAGACGTGGAATGAAGGATGATGTGGCTCCACTGATCAACGTATCGCAGACGATCGGCGCCGCCTCCTGGCAGGTGACACAACGGGTTTGAAGATTCCCATTCGGATCCCGGATACCCTCACAAGCCACGCCCAGTGCGTAGACTTGGTCACGCCGATATAGGTTCTCCGCCACCATGACGTTAATTGCTTTACTGTCGCATGGTTTGACCACCACGGCAACCGGCTTGGGCGGTTCTTTCCCTTTGATCGGATGGAACCTGGCAGGCAGGTAGGTAGTCAGATTGTTGGTGCAGTCCGGGTTCCAGACCAGTCGCCCGGTCTCCTCGGGGGTGTAGACGAAGACCGGTCGTGTCCGGCCGCGCCAGCTCACTTCGTAACCGATCACGCAACTGACCTGTTCACTTGCGAGCAGTTCCCTGGCTTTCTGACGAATGGCGTCCGTCTTGGCGGCGCAATCCGTCTCCGGGTAGGGGATGGCCTCACGGGCTGCTGCCAACGTCTGGCTGGCAGCTTGCCACCCATCCGGGCTGACCCGCCAGTGGACCGGGCCCAGGGCGCGCACGGCCCCGGTGAACTCCTCGGCGATCCTTGAGAATCGTTCGCCTTCCGAAGCAGACACCCAGTCCAGGCGCAGGCGCTCCGGCTCCAGCCCGGCAAAAGTCATCAGGCTGCGCAGAATGGGTAAACGTTTGGCGGCGCGGTGGTTGCCGGTGTCGTAGTGACATTCGCCAATGTGACAGCCGAGCACGAGCACGCCGTCTGCGCCCTGGTCGAAGGCGCGCATTACCAGTTCGGGCGAGACGCGCCCCGAGCAGGGCACGCGTATGGCCCGGATGTTGGCCGGGGATTTCATGCGGGCAATCCCTGCCGTGTCGGCGCCGGTGTAACTACACCACGAACATAAAAAGGCGATTATCCTGGGTTCGTACATCGTTTCTCCATATGGTCTGACAGGTCTTACAGGTCTAACAAGGCTGAATTGTCAGACCTGTTGCACTTGACAGACTTTTAAACCGGCGAGGACTCCACCGCCAGCATACCAATAATTTCTGCAACCAACTCCCGGTCATCGTAATGGATAAGCGTGACGGCTTTGTTCGGGCAGGCTGCCGCACAGGTACCGCAGCCCTTGCACAGATAGCCGTTGACTTTGGCCAGACCCTGCTCCAGCTCAATGGCCTGGTATGGGCAGGCCGCCGCACACTGACCGCATCCGGCGCAGCGGGCGACAATAACCTCGGCAATGGATGGGTCGAGGGCGATGACGCCCTGGTCCATGAGCGAAAGGGCGGCCGCGGCCGCGCCGCCTGCCTGAGCCACGCTGTCGGGGATGTCCTTGGGCGACTGGCACGTCCCCGCCAGGTAGATGCCCTCGCTGGTCGTCTCCACCGGGGCTAATTTCGGGTGGCGTTCGAGGAAGAACCCGTCCCGGCTGCGGCTGACGCCGAATTGCGCCGCCACCTGACCGGTATCTGCTTGAGGCTCGAAGCCGGTTGCCAGGATGACCATATCCACTTCCACGTGATCGGGCTGGCCGTGGAAGACTTCATCCCAGGCCACGTGCAATTGGCCATTCTTCTTCTCGATGCTGTTGACTTTACCGTGATAGAAATGCACACCCATCTGCGCAGTGCGATTGTAGAACTCCTCGTAGCCTTTGCCGAAGGAACGTATGTCGCGGTAAATCTCGTGGACTTCCGCCCCGGTGTATTCATGCACCAACTGTGAGAGTTTGAGCGAGTACATGCAACAGGCGCGCGAGCAGTATTCGTGAGTCCTGGCGTCACGCGAACCGACGCAGTGCACAACCGCCACGCTCTTTGGCGGTTGGCCGTTTTTCAGCAGGACCTTGCCATCGGTCGGTCCGCTGGGGTTGACCAGCCGCTCGAACTCCAGGGCAGTCAGGATATCGGGGATCTTGCCGTAATTCAATTCGGGGAGGCGCACCGGGTCGAACTCTCGGAATCCAGTGGCAAGAACGATTGTCCCAACGGTAAACTCTTCACGGCGTTCCTGCATATCGTGGTCAATCGCGCCGCGTTCACAGGCGGCCACGCACTCCAGGCACTCGGCGCACGTCCCACAGCGGACACAACGCTCAGCCTCCTGCAGGACTTCCTCCTCGGTCAGCGTCAGGTCCGCTTCGCGGAAGTTGTGATAGCGTTCTTCCAGAGGGATGGTGCGGATGCGGACCCGCTGCGCCTGCGAGGCCTCGCCGCGGGCGATGCGCGCCCGGACCTCAGGCTCGCCCAGTTCGACCTTCGGTGGCAGGTTTGGCTCACGTACGCCTTGTTCGCCGCGCAGGTAACGGTCCATGCTGCGGGCGGCATGATGCCCCTCGCCGATGGCATCCACCACGTAAAAGGTGGAGCCGCGGTGCACGTCCCCCGCCACAAAGACGCCTGGTAGGCTGGTCATCATATCATCGTCAGAATCGATCCCGGATTTGGCTGGTTTGACCGAGCCATCCTCCGGCAAAAACGACAGGTCGCAGCCCTGACCGGTGGCCCAAATGACAATATCGGCGGGCAGGACATGCTCAGTGCCGGGCAATTCGTCAATCAGGATGCGGCCCTTGGCATCGTAGCCGTGGTATTCGGTGTGCACGCACTTGACGCCGACGACGTGGTCGTTCTCGACCAGGATTTCCTTGAACAATGTCGCCCCGCACATCGTCACGCCTTCTTCCTCGGCAATTTCCACCTCCCATTCGAAGCCGGTCATCTCGCCCTTCGGCTTGCGGAAGATCATCCGGCACTCGCTGGCCCCGACGCGTACCGCCGAACGAGCGCAGTCCAGAGCTACGTTCCCACCACCGATGACTGCGATGCGTTTATCGGTCAGATCGGGCGGGGTGCCGAGGCAGACCTGTTTGAGGAAAGGCAGGCTGAGCCAGTTGTCGGGATGGTCTTTGCCGGGGATATCCACCTTCTTGGCCACGTGCGCGCCGGTGGCAATAAGCACGGCGTGGTATGGTCCGCCCAGTTTCCTTGTTTTGAGCAAACCCGGAATGTCGTCAATCCAGGTATTGAGTTGCAATTCCACGCCTTCGTCCAGGATCTGCTGGACTTCCCAGTCAAGCATCTCGTACGGTAGGCGGTGGGGCGGGATTCCGACGCGGATCATACCGCCCGCTACAGGCTGGGCATCGAAGACTTTAACCTTGTGTCCGAGGCGGACAAGGTCGAGGGCAACGGTCAAACCGGCGGGGCCGGCTCCAATAACGGCCACCCGTTTCCCGGTCGGTTTCGGTTCGTGCTGGAAGGGCGTCCCGACGATGGATTTGTCACGCATGTTCGGGAGTTCGTCGCGGTGTTGGTAGGCCCAGTCTGCCACGAAACGCTTGATGCCCATCACGTTGACCGGCTCATCCACCTTGCCCCGCGAGCAGGCTGCCTCGCAGTTGCGGTTACAAACACGACCGCACACGGAAGGGAACGGATGTTCGCGCCGGATGGCCCAGTAGGCATCTGCATAGCGCTTCTGCCTTACCAGGGCTATATAACCCTGGGCGCGCTGGTCGGTGGGGCAGGCGGCACGGCAGGGGGCCATGCCTTTCTTGTCAATGGCAAATGCGCCCGGGACGGACTGGGCCGAGAAGCGGTAGGCCGCCTTGCGCGTGCTCAGGCCGTGGTCGAACTCGTTGATGACCTCGATTGGGCAGACCGAGGCGCAGTTGCCGCAACCCGTACACTTGGACTCGTCCACGTAACGTGGCTTGCGGCGCACACGCACCTGGTAATTTCCGACATACCCGGAGACTGATTCGATCTCGCTGTAGGCCAGGAGTTTGATGTTGGGGTGGCGTCCCACGGACACCATTTTTGGTGTGAGTATTCAGGCTGCACAGTCAAGGGTCGGGAAGGTCTTGTACAACTGGGCCATGTGCCCACCGATGGACGATTCCCGCTCGACCAGATAGACCTGCTTGTCTGCGTTTGCCAGTTTGAGGGCCGCCTCGATGCCAGCGATACCGCCACCGACCACCAGCGTGGCGGGCGTCATCTGGACCTGGCGCATGTCCAGAGAATGGTGAAGGTGCACGCGCTCCACTGCCGCAGCCACCAGCGCCCTGGCCTTGTCCGTGGCCTGTGCCCGGTCACTGACCACCCAGGAGCAGTGCTCGCGGATGTTGGCCATCTGGAAAAAGAACGGGTTCAGCCCGCCCTCTGCGCACGCCCGCCGGAAGGTTGGTTCGTGCATCAGCGGTGTGCAGGAGGCCACCACCACCCGGTTCAGGCCGTGTTCGGCGATATCCTGTTTGATTAGGTCCTGGCCGGGGTCTGAACACATGTATGTGTAATCGCGCGCCAATACCACTCCCTCCAGGCCTCGGGCGAACTCGGCCACGGCAGCCACATCCACCGTAGCGGAGATGTTCGTTCCACAGTGACAGACGTACACACCGGTCTTGATTTTGGAAAGATTCATGCCATCTCCTGTACGGGTGAGGAATGCCTCACCCCTACCAAACCCAAAATACCTTCAATTTCTGCCAAAACCTGTTCGTTGGTAAAACCGTTCTGCGTCGCTGCCCCAGCCGGACAGGCCGCCACACAAGCTCCGCAGCCCTTGCATAGCACCTCGTTGATCTGGGCCACCAACTTACCATTCCATTCGACCATCGAGACCGCACCGTAGGGGCACAATCCCTCACAGGTGTGGCAGGAACCGCATCTCTCGGCCACGACATAGGCCGTGAACGGCTCCAGTTCCACCGAGCCGTGGTCGAGCAGGTCGAGCGCCGCCGCAGCTGCCGCACCACCCTGGGCCACGCTGTCGGGGATATCCTTCGGCCCCTGACAGGCGCCGGCCAGGAAGACGCCGTCGGTGGTCGTCTCGACCGGGGCCAGTTTCGGGTGCTTCTCCAGGAAGAACCCATCCGGGCTGCGGCTGACCCCAAACAGCGCACCCATCTCGTGCTGGTCTGTCTGGGCCTCCGCTCCGGTGGCGAGCACCACCATATCAACCTGTGTTTCGGTCGGTTCGCCTGTGTACACGTCGGTCGCCAAGACGGCCAAGCCTTCGTCGCGCTGCTCGACACGGATCTCCCCGTCGAAGCGGGCGAACTGCACCCCGTGCCCTTCAGCGCGGTGGAAAAATCCTTCGTAATCCTTACCAAAGGCGCGCATGTCCCGGTAGAACTCGACCACCTCGGCTTCCACATACTCGCGAATGAGCGTTGCCAGTTTAAGCGAGTACATGCAGCAGACCCGCGAGCAATACTCGTGCTCTTTACCGCGGCTGCCAACGCAATGCAGGATGGCGACCTTCTGCGGTTTCCCTCCGTTCTTAAGCAGCACCCTACCACTTGTCGGCCCGCCGGTGTTGATCAACCGCTCCATCTCCATACCGGTCACAACGTTTGGAAGAATGCCATAGCCGTAATTTGGCGACTGGCGTGGGTCAAAATCACGGAATCCGGTAGCCAGGGTGATAGTCCCGACCTCTATGTCCAAGTGTTGTTCCTTCTGTTCGAAATCAATTGCCTTGGCAGTGCAAAACTTCTCGCAGGCGCGGCACTTGCCGGTTTTGAAATAGGCGCAGTTGACCGTATCTATGACCGGGATGCGCGGCACTGCCTGGGGGAAGGGATAATAGATGGCCGCGCGGTTGCCCAGCCCGAGATCGAACTCAGACGGGATCTTCTTCCACGGGCACTTCTCGATGCAGGTCCCGCAGCCAGTGCACAACTCCTCGTTCACATAGCGCGGCTTGCGGCGTACGGTCACGTTAAAATTGCCCACGTATCCACTGACCTTTTCGACCTCGCTGTAACTCAGGAGAGTGATGTTGGGGTGGCGTCCAACGGACACCATTTTGGGTGTAAGTATTCAGGCCGCACAGTCGAGCGTTGGAAAGGTCTTATACAGGCGGGACATGTGCCCGCCAATGGACGGCTCGCGCTCAACGAGATAGACGTGCTTACCTGAGTCGGCCAGGCGCAGGGCTGCCTCGATACCAGCGATACCGCCGCCGACTACCAGGGCGGATTGTTTCACTGCCACCCGGCGCATCTCGAGTGGTACCTGCCACCCAACGCGCCGAACAGCAGCCGCCACCAACGACTCGGCTTTTTCCGTCGCCGCGACCGGGTCGTCGGTGACCCAAGAGCAGTGCTCACGGATGTTGGTCATCTGGAACAGGAAGGGGTTGAGTCCCGCATCAGCGCAAGCCTTGCGGAAGGTACCCTCGTGCATGTTAGGCGTGCACGAGGCAACAATGACACGATTTAGCCCCTCGTTGCGGATGTCTTCTGCAATGAGCGCCTGACCAGGATCCGAGCACATGTACGAATAATGGCGGGCAACAACTACGTCCGGCAGGGAGGCGGCAAACTGTGTGACTGCTTCCACGTCCACCATGCCGGCGATGTTTGTGCCGCAGTGGCAAATATAAACGCCCACGCGGGGCGGACCCTGCGTCGGCGCGCATGTGGAGGACGTCATAGGGGCGTCTCCTTTCCTCTGGGCAATGACGAAGCGGACACCTTGGCTACCTCCTCGGCGGCTATGGAACGCTCTCATCCTAGATTGTGCCGTTTAGCACAATCCTAGACAAGTGATATTTATCCTGACTTGTTCGGTAGTATGACGGGAGAATAACAAACGATGATGGGGCAAATACCCTAATGGGACACAGTGCCTGCCGGGAGATTCAGAAGTCGGGACGGATATCCAACCAACAGATGCACGTGTACAACAGGCTACCAAATACATCATTCATGTGAACTCTATTTCTCGAAAATCTCGTGATATCCCTTATCCAACTCATCATTGGAAAGGTGTGCATACCGTTGCGTGACCTGGATACTGGCATGTCGGGCCAGTTCCTGGGCCAGTTTGAGATTACCCGAGGCGCGCAAGACAGTGGTCACGAAATAGTGGCGGAACGAGTGTGGTGTGATCTGACCCGGATCCTGGTCACCGAGCGCTTGGTGGACGCGTTCGCTGACAATATTTCGTCCCGTTGTTGTCGTGATGGGCTTGACCTTCTTTCCAGCGCCCTTGTCGTGGCGGGCAAAGAGGGGCAGGGAGGGGAGGGGGCGCCCGGAGCTGCCATCGAGAACGGCTCGAATGGAGAGATAATCCTTTAGCGCACCCAGGCTGCGGGTTGAGAAACGAACGACGGCTTGTTTGTCACCTTTACCGATGATAATGGCGCGGCCTTCGTTCCAGTCGATATCGCCGCGACGCAGGTTGCAGGCCTCGTGGACGCGCAATCCCGTGTCCGCCAGGGTCAGCACGAAGGCACGGTCCCTTAATGCGCGTAACCGTTCTTCTAGGTTGTCAGACAACCTAATAATGATGTTATTCACATATTCAAGAACATGCTCGATATCGTCACGCGGGAACTGGGGTAAACGCTGGCCGGGACGCCTGGCGCGCTGGCGCAAGAGGAGCCGCAGGCGGGGCAGGTTGATCTCGGCCAGTCTTTCCGCTGCCAGATATTCGTATAAGCGGACGGTGGCAGCCAGGTAGAGTTGCTCGGTGGCAGGCGAGTAATCCTTGAGCGCGTCGGCCATCCAGGAGGCGGCATCTTCCGTCAGCAAGGATACGGGCGAGCATTCCGGGTCGATATGGTTTTCTTTCAACACAGCAGTGAACATGCGCATCCCATTGGCATAGGCACGGCCTGTGTTCACGCTGCGAGCCATTCTGACGGTATACAGATATTTTTCAATGGTTTGGGCGACTGTAGGGCTTTCTATACGATACTCCTTATGGTCATGATAATATTACTTATCGAAACCAATAATAGTATATAACAAAACCCTGCCATAGTCAAGCCCCCACCGGCTGGTTTGTGGCATTGAGAGACATCGCTCTTTAGTGGCAGAGCAATCCCCACACAAAAGAGGAGATTGCTTTCCTCGCGGAGAACACTCGCTCGCAATGACACCTCTTTTCTTCCCCCACCCCACCGGGGAGTCTCTCTATTGGTGAGAAATGACAATGAAGGTGGGAATGGTCGCGGGAGTTATAATTGGGACATGAACGAACTATCCCCTCGCCAGATTTTTCTCCGCGATCCTTTCTGGTCCCCCCGCCTGCAAGTCAACTCCGAACGTGCCATCTACCATCAATGGCAGATGCTTGAAGACAGCCGCTGCATTGACAACTTCCGCATTGCCGCCGGGGAAAAAGGCGGTTTCCGCGAAGGTTGGTTCTTCGCCGATTCAGATGCCTATAAATGGCTGGATGCTGCTGCGCGCATCTACGCACTCTGGCCGTCGGATGAGCTTAAAAAGTGCATAGATGATTTTATCGGCTTGCTAGGACGCACCCAGATGGATGATGGCTATATCTTCACATACAACCAGGTGCACTTCCCCAGTGAACGCTGGGATAACCTGATGATCGAGCACGAACTTTACTGCCACGGTCATTTAATCGAAGCAGGTGTTTCGCATTACGAAGCCACCGGTGAAAAATCCGCCCTGAATATTGCCCGCTGTGCCGCTGATTTGCTGGTGCGGGATTTCCTTGTCGCCGCGCCCGACAGAACATCCGGCCACGAGGAAATTGAAATTGCTTTACTGCGCCTGTATCAGGTGACCGGGCGTGGTCAGTATCTGGAACTGGCGCGTCAGTTCATCGAACGGCGCGGTAAAGTCCACCCATTTGCCGCGCTTATTTTCCGGCAAAATACCAATGTGAATGCGCGTATACAATTCGTACATGAAAGGCGGAAAGCGTACCTGGCTGAACACCCGGAGCATACTTCTTTTCAACTGCCCCCCGATAACTTTGCGAAAACTACCCGCACGGCCAAAATCCGATGGCAACTCAGCGGCCTGACCGGCAAATACTTCCAGATGCATGCACCCATTCGCAAGCAGAACGTGCCGGTCGGGCATGCCGTCCGCTTTGCCTACCTCGAGACAGCCATTGCCAGGCTATATCGCCAGGATTCCGACCAGACCCTCCTCCCAGCGCTGCAAAAAGCCTGGGAGCGTATGATAACCCGCCGCATGTACATCACTGGCGGGATCGGGTCACTCCCCGTACTGGAAGGCTTTGGTAATGATTACGAACTCGACCCTGAAATTGCTTACGCCGAAACCTGTGCTGCCCTGGGAAGCCTGTTTTGGAACTGGGAAATGGTACTCATCACCGGAGAGGCTCGCTACAGCGATTTGTTCGAATGGCAACTTTATAATGCTGTAGCGGTCGGAATGGGGCTGGGTGGCGACACCTATCTCTACAATAATCCTTTGGCCTGTCGCGGCGGTGTGACGCGGCGTGCCTGGTTCCTGGTTCCATGCTGCCCGTCCAACCTTTCGCGCACCTGGGCATCACTTGGGAAATATGTCTTCTCATTACAGAATAACGAACTCTGGATCCATCAGTACATCGGTTGTCAGACGGAAATAGACCTGGGTACGCAGGTCATGATTGACCTGCAATCCAGCCTGCCATGGAATGGCAAAGCCCGTATCGTTCTGGACCCGAAAACTGCCACCGATTTGACTATCCATCTGCGCATCCCCTCCTGGGCGGAACGATTTGTCGTTCGTATCAACGGACAACCCTATCCGATCCAGTCGTATTCGCCAACCAAATCCAAAGAGAAACCTGCTTCTGGATATGACCCGCGTCAGGCTTGGTTCCTGCCAGTCCGCCGTTTCTGGTCCCCGGGTGATGTGCTGGAATTGGAATTCGAGATGCAGGTAATATTGCGCCGCGCTTCTCCCCGTTTACACAACCACAAAAACAAAGTCGCTCTGACGCGCGGCCCGCTGGTATACTGCTTGGAAAACGTGGATAACCCCGGCGTGGATATTTTCACTGCTCGCCTCGACCCTTCCAGCTTGCAAACCGACTTCTCCCCCATCTTGCTTGAAGGGACGCAAATGATTACGGGAAAATCAACGGACGGCAAAGATCTGGCATTTATCCCCTACTTTCTGTGGGCCAACCGCGGTGAGTCGCAAATGTCGGTGTGGATAAATGCCTGATGCGCAGGCCGTAGTTAAGCCCCGGCAGGAGCAAAAAGGCTTGACAACTAGAATGTATGTTCTATAATAAGGACATGGATGCCATTATCCGCCTGAAGGCGCTCAGCGAACAGATGTCTTTAGAGCCAGCCGAGGAACGTAATCCGACTGGTACACCATATCTGGATAAAACCGAGAACTGCCCGGATGCGGTTTTTGTCCATCCGGCAATACTCCCCAACGGTCAGAAGATCAAACTTCTCAAAACCCTGCTCACCTCGGCTTGCGAACGGGATTGCTATTACTGTCCCTTCCGCGCCGGGCGGGATACCCGCCGTGCCACTTTCCAACCCGAAGAGTTTGCCCGTCTGTTTGTTATGTTAACCAAGAAAGGCATTGCCGAAGGAGTTTTTCTCAGTTCGGGTGTCACAGGGGGCGGCATCCGCACACAAGATAAACTGCTCGATACCGCCGATATTTTACGCCATAAATTGGGCTTTCACGGCTATATCCATCTTAAGGTTATGCCTGGCGCCGAACACTCTCAGGTGGAACGCGCCATGCAACTGGCCGACCGGGTGTCGGTTAATCTGGAAGCACCTAACACCGCACGCTTGGCCCTCCTGGCTCCCCACAAGCAATTCATCGAAGAATTGCTCCAACCGTTAAAGTGGATGGACGAAATCCGCCGGACTCAACCAGCATATCGCGGTTGGCAGGGACGCTGGCCCTCGTCTGTGACCCAGTTCGTAGCCGGAGGCGCGGGCGAATCGGACCTCGAACTGTTATCTGCAACCCAGTTTCTTTATAGCCATCTTGGCCTGAAGCGCACGTATTATTCACGTTTCAACCCTATACCTGATACTCCACTCGAAAACCAAACCCCCACCCCATCCATCCGCGAGCACCGCTTATACCAGGCTTCATTTTTGTTACGCGATTACGGGTTCGAGTTGGAGGAACTGCCCTTCGAAGCGGACGGCAGGCTACCGGTCCAGAGCGACCCGAAACTGGTTTGGGCAAAGCGGAATTTGGCAGAACAGCCGATAGAGATCAACTGCGCTGGCCGTCATATGCTGATGCGCGTCCCCGGCATCGGGTCAAAAGGCGCGGAAGTTATCCTAAAGGTACGCCGGCAGGGGAAAATCCGGGATCTATCCATGCTCAGAAAAATGGGGGTGCTGGCTGAAAAAGCGGCGCCATTCCTGCTCTTCGACGGGCGGCGGGCCACCTACCAGCCTTCACTGTTTTAATTTTCCAGGAACTAATAGGGAGGATAATCCGTCTTTCCCATTGACCATACTTGTTTAATTTATTAAACTATCTAATAAGAAGGAGAGACCGATGAAGAAATCACTTGTTGCTTTTGTTTTGCTAGCACTACTGGTTACAGCATGCAACCTGCCCGGCAATGGTAGTACTGCAACCCAGGAATCACCAGATGCTATTTTTACCCAGGCCGCTCAGACAGTTGCAGCCGAGTTAACACGGGTGGCTTTACTCGCGTCGCCTACATCATCTGTGCCTATTGTACCTACGTCCACATTTACTCCCTTCCCAACCAATACTCCCCTTCCAACTAATACTGCGGTCAATACACCGACTAAAACGCCTATCCCCTGTAACCTGGCAACATGGGATCCAGCCACTATTGATCAATCCGTTCCGGATAACACGAAGATGGCTCCCAACCAGGTTTTTTCTAAAACCTGGCGCATCCGCAACGTGGGTACCTGTTCTTGGAATTCCAGCTATCTGCTCATCTTCGACCACGGCGATGGGCTGGGTGTCACTACCGGCTACACCCAGCAGTTGACGACCGGTGTAGTCGACCCGGGTCAGGAGGTTGATCTAATTGTCAACAACTTGAAAGCGCCAGCCGTCCCTGGAATGTACACCAGTTACTGGCGTCTGCGTGATCCGGGCGGGGTGGTCTTTGGCATTACGCCCTCAGAGAGTACTTTTGTTGTGAAGATCGTGGTGGTGGCAACGACCACCCGCACGCTCCTGCCAGTATTCGGCGAGAGTGGCTCTGTGCGCCTCGACGGAATTACAAGTACAAGTGAATTATCCGTTGGAGATTCTTCTCTGGATAAAAGTATAGAAATGTTTCTTTCCTACAACATTTCCGGCATTCCCTCCAACGCGACTATCACAGAAGTTAAACTCGATATGCGCAACAGTACCATGGCCGGAAACCCATTTGCGCTGGGCGTGCTCAATTTATACCCGCAAGACTTCGGCACGCTGGACGGATCGGACTATGTGCCCACTATGCCGAATGGCGGAAACCTGGCCGACTGGGGGGCAGCGGCGGTGCTCAACACCGTGGAAGTTTCTCCGGAAATTAAAAACGCCCTCCAGTCCAAACTGGGAGCTTCCCGCTTTCAGTTTCGACTCCAGTTCCCAATCCAAACGAACAGCAACGGGGCGGATGACAAGCTCATGTATGGCCCGGTTCCAATAACCGATCCGATAAATAACCCGGTGCTCATCGTGACCTACATGACACCATAAGAGCCTAAAATTCCCGGAGCCTTGCAGGCTCCGGGAATTTTGTTTTTATCGCTTTCGTAACTCGTCCCACGCCCCCACCCACGGCTTTCCGAGACGATTCCCAGCCGGGACAGTAATCTTGTTCAGCTTTTGGGCAGTCAGCGCAGCCACTTCGGCTTCCGTGTTCCAATCGTCAGCTTGCACAGCACGCCGCATTTTTTCAGCCAGTTGCCCGGCCCAGGCCCAATCCATGC
>Ga0207931_1000126_pt1 | contig 28116 bp, 27 predicted proteins | sample NGESurdeep092012_2_FD_184478 | JGI IMG/M metagenome (GOLD analysis project Ga0207931, IMG submission 184478) | Arctic peat soil microbial communities from Barrow, Alaska - NGEE Surface sample 415-1 deep-092012 (SPAdes) | ecosystem: Environmental > Terrestrial > Soil > Wetlands > Peat ...
CGAACCCCGGCACCGGCCCACGGACCTGCACCCCCACCCGGGAATCGACGATCCGCGACGCGACCACCGGCACGAAGGCCCCGGCGGCCGGTGGCACCGCGGCGGAGGCCCGATTGGCTCCGGGGGCGGTGGCTGCGGGCACCGGTGCGGCGCTCACTGTCGACGGCGCCCCGCACACTGCAACGGCGAGCGCCACCACGCAGAAGATTCCGGTCGGGCGTGACGATCTGACCAGGCGTCGCAACATCCGGGCTCCAAGGTGGTTCTCGTGTTCCTGCCCCCGAAGAAACGCCCAGGCCCCCCGCCGGACCGCATCCCAAAATCCGGGCACCACACCCGCACCGGCATTGCAGTCAGGTGCTGCCCCTTTACGACCGGAGTCCGAATGACCCAATATACACGAAGCGTTGCGGAGCATAACACGGCGTAATGGTATTGGGACGGCGCCCAGGCGATTACCAATGAATGGCGGAAGCGACAACGGACAAACGTGATCAATCGATTATTTCGTATTATTAGTCTCGTTTCGGGTAATTCAACAGCGCAATCAGGCGCAGTCCGAACCCGAAACACGGACACAGCCGGGGCGGCGCGTCCGGTAACGCCATCACCCCGGCCGCCCAGCGGCTCCGGCCCGAATGGTGGGCAGCCTTGCCGAAGGCGCAGACGGGGGCCGCTACGCTCGGCTCGGCCAGAGGGTCCCGGGCTCCAACACCCCCGACATCAGACCGCTGTCGGACGCGGCTGCCGGTTAGACCGTTCACGAGCGTCATCCGCGGAAGGAGAGCATCAAGGTGTCCACCGCCGCGCGACGATCTCCCACGCCGCCCGGCAGCCCGCTGCCCCGGAGAATTCTGCCCCGGTTGGACCGGCGGGAGGTTGTTGCCGTCTTTGCCGGTGGTGCCGTTGGCACGCTCCTACGGGCAGCCCTGGCGCAGGGATTTCCGCATTCGCCGACCAGCTGGCCGTGGCCGACCTTCGTGGTGAATGTGATCGCGGCCGTCCTGCTGGGATATTTCGTGACCAGACTGCAGGAGCGACTTCCGATTTCCAGCTATCGCCGGCCACTGCTGGGGACCGGCTTGTGCGGGGGACTATCGACGTTCTCCACCATGCAGGTCGAAATTCTCGAGATGATCGACGCCGGCGCCTACGCATTGGCGCTGGGATACGCGGCAGCCAGCGTCGCCGCCGGTTACCTGGCCGTCCACCTTGCAACGGCCGCAGTGCGCCGGGTGCGGTTGACACGATGAACGCGGTGGTGTGGGTCGGCGTGGTCCTGATCGGTGGTTGCGGCTCGGTCCTCCGCTTTGTCGTGGACGGCGCGGTGGCGTCCCGGCTGGGGAAGGGCTTCCCATTCGGGACGCTGGTGGTGAACGTGAGCGGCGCCATCATCCTGGGGCTGATCACCGGCCTGGCGCTGAGCGGCAGTGAGTCCCTGCTCGCCGGGACGGCCGCAGTAGGGTCGTACACGACGTTTTCCACCTGGATGCTGGAAACGCAGCGGCTGGCCGAGGAACGCCAGAACCGTTCGGCAGCACTGAACGTCGTCGCCAGCCTGGTGCTCGGAGTGGCCGCCGCCGCGCTCGGCCGGCTGATCGGGGCCCACCTGTGAACGATGACTGTCTCAAGCTGACGGTCTACTTCGGCGAACGCAAGCGGGTCGGGAGCCGATTCGTCGCCGACGCCTTGCTCGATCTGTACGAGCGGCACCAGATCGCCACCAGCGTGCTGCTCCGCGGCGTCGAGGGCTTCGGGCTCCGGCATCACCTGCGCACCGACAGCTCGCTGAGCCTCTCGGAGGATCTGCCGGCGCTCGCCATCGCGGTCGACACCCGCACACGCATCGAAGCCGTACGCGACGAGGCGGTCGCCCTGACCCGCAGCGGATTGGTGACGCTCGAGCGGGCCCGCATGCAGACCGGTGAGATCACGGCGGTGCCGATGCCCGCCGAATTGGACGAGGCAATCAAGCTCACCGTGTATCTGAGGCGACAGGAGCGGGTGTACCGGGTGCCGGCCTTCGTCGCCGTGTGCGACCTGCTGCACCGGCGCGGCATCGCTGGTGCCACCACCTTGCTGGGGGTCGACGGCACCGCTCACGGCGCGCGCGAACGGGCCCGGTTCTTCGGGCGCAACGTGGACGTGCCGATGATGGTGATCGCGGTGGGATCAGGACAACAGATCGCCAGGGTGCTACCCGAACTCGGCGGTCTGCTGCACCGGCCGATGATCACGCTCGAACGGGTCCGCGTCTGCAAGCGGGACGGACAGCTGCTGAACACCCCGCACCGGCTTCCCGGCACCGACGAGCGCGGAATGGCGCTCTGGCAAAAGCTGATGATCTACAACTCCGAAGCTGCGCTGCACGACGGGCAACCCATCCACCGCGCGATCACCCGGCAATTGCGCCGTTCCGGTGCCGGCGGATCGACCACCCTGCGCGGAATCTGGGGCTTTCACGACGATCGCCCACCGCACGGCGACCGCGTCCTGCAGCTCGGACGGCATGTGCCGACGGTGACGATCGTGATCGACACACCGGAACGCATCGCCGAGTCGTTCGCTGTCGTGGACGAACTCACGAGGGAACGCGGTCTGGTGACCAGTGAGATGGTCCCCGCCGTGCGAGCGATCGCGGCAGAGCACAAGCGCGGTGGGATCCGGTTGGCGCACTACCGGTTCTGACCCGTCGGCCCTGTCCGCCTCATGTCAGCGAGCTCGGCGATGATCCGCGATCGCGTACGCTCGCGCAGTTCGGGAACGTCCCGCAGGCTCATCCCCGCGGTGCTGATCGGCTCCAGGACCCGCACCTCGGCTGTCGACCGGCCGAGGCGCCAATCGTGCGCGCGAAGGGCCGTTGCGGCGCCATAGACCGCTAGCGGCAGGATCGGCACCTGAGCCTGGATCGCCAGCCGGAACGCTCCGTCCTTGAACGGCAGCAGTCCACCGGTTGTTGACCTGGTGCCCTCCGGAAAGATCATCACCGAGACACGCTGCGACAGTCGCGTGGCGCACTGCGCCATCGCGGCGCCGGCGCTTGCGGAGTCCCCACGGTCCAGCGGGATGTCCTTGGCCAGGCGCATCAGCCAGCCCAGCAGCGGGATCGCGAACAACTCCTTCTTGGACAGCCATTTCATCTCCCAAGGGAGGTGGCTGATCAACAGGATGTCCACGAAGGACTCGTGGTTCGACACCACGACGTACGGATTGCGCGGGTCCGGCGGGAAGGTGCCGCCGGTCCGGAAGGTCCACAACGGGTTGAGCCGCTCATGCACCACCGTGAGCTTGCGGAACAGCAGCCCCGTCCAGTACCGGGGCGGGTCGAACGGTGCCGTCACGACCCAGACGATCGCCATCATCGGCAGCCAGACCAGCACGCACACGCCAAGGACACACCACGACCAGACGGACCACACCGTCAACGACAGGTTCTTCATGGGGCTGCCCCGCTTCTGGCGTCATTGTCCACCCCGCGGTCGATACCGGCCGAACCGGGAGAACCGTTCGGGCCGCCCCGACCGTACTCACCGGCAAGCGGGAAGGGAAACGATGGACGGTAGCGGCAAGTGGCGGGTCGGTGCGGCGATCGCCGCGGGAGTGTGCGCCCTCTCGGTGATGACATTGAGCGCCGGAACGGGTCAGGAGCAGGACGTGGCGGCCTCCGACCCGGCGGGGTGCGAGTCCGGGCCCGATCCGGCAGCCGGGAATCTGCAATTCAGCACCATTTCCCTCACCGTCGCCGAGAGCGCCGGGGATCGCGCGCTGTTGGTGATCCGGGACGGGGGCGGTGTGGGACCGGTGAGCGCGACGGTGACGACCGCCGACGGCACCGCCACCGTCGACGACTACGCCCCAGTTGCCAGCACGGTGTCGTTCCCCGACGGCGACGAGACTGCCCGCGTGGTAAGGGTTCCCATCGTTCCGGACCTGCTGCATGAGGCCGACGAGACCTTCACGGTGACCTTGTCCGATTCCTCCTGCGCGACGATCGGCGCCCGCGCGGAAGTACAGGTCACCATCATCGACGACGACCCCGAAACCCGCTTCAGCGTCGGAGGTACCGTCACCGGTCTGCAGGGCAGCGGGCTGGTGCTGCGCAACGTGGTGGACGACATCCCAGCCAGCAACGGCAGTTTCGCTTTTCCGGCGGGCCTGGTCAGCGGCAGCGACTACGCGGTCACCGTGCGGGCGCAACCCGTCGACCCGGACCAGACCTGCACCGTCAGCAACGGCAACGGCGTCATCGCCGACACGGACGTCACCGACGTCGCCGTCGACTGCGTGACGCTGCCGCCTGACGCGCATCTCGATCCGGCGTTCGGCACCGACGGCAAGGTCACCACTCCCGGGTTGGGCGGTGCCGAAACCGTTGCCATCCAGCCGGACGGCAAGATCGTTGCCGCTGGGCCGTCATCGCTGGCCCGGTACAACAGCGACGGCACCCTGGACAGCAGCTTTGCCCAGACCGGCAGCCTGCGAACCGGAATCAGTGCAGGATTCCTCGGCGATGCCTGCGACGTGGCGCTACAACCCGACGGTTCGATCGTCGTGGTCGGAGTCAAGGACAACGGTTCGGCCACCGGCGAGGATTTCGCCGTCCAGCGTTACACCGCCAGCGGGACAGCGGACCCGAATTTCGGAACCGGTGGCACGGTCACCACCGACTTCAACGGCAGCACCGACCGTGCCTACGCGGTCGCCGTCCAGCCGGACGGCAAGATCGTGGTCGCCGGTCATGCCACCAACGCCGCGCGCACCGGCATCGACATCGCGCTGGCCCGCTACACGTCGGACGGGTCTCTCGATCCGAGCTTCGGCACCGCCGGTCGGGTGGCGACAACGATCCAGGGAGCGGCGAGTTTCGGCTTTGCCGCCACCCTGGACCACCAGGGCAGGATCGTGGTGGCCGCGCGGGTGTCCGCGGGCGGCGGCGACGAGATCGGCGTCGCCGGATACGGCGCCGACGGTGTGCTCGATCAGAGTTTCGACGATGACGGAATCGCCGTCACCGCCTTCGGTCTCGGCGCCATTCCGCACGGCGTGGCCGTGGATGACCAGGACCGGATTGTCGTCGTCGGTCAATCACAGAGCACTGTGCCTGGCGGTCGTAGCGACATCGCGCTGGTCCGGTTCGGTGCGGCGGGCCGGGTGGACACCACCTTCGACGGCGACGGCCTGGTCACCACAGATTTCCCCGATCCGGCAACCGGAACCTCGCACGACGAGTTCGGCAGGGACCTGGCGCTGCAGTCCGACGGCGGCATCGTGGTTGCCGGCGTCGCCCAACTCGATCGCGGAGCCGACTTCGCGCTGGCGCGGCATCACTCCGACGGCAGCCTGGATCCCAGCTTCGGCGATGCAGGCAGGCTCACCGTCGACTTCCACGCCGGGTTCGACTCCGGCCGGGACGTCGCCATCCAGCCCGACGGCGGCATCGTCGCCGTCGGATCCGCGACCAATGTGTCCACCCAGGAATTCGCCCTGATCCGGCTCACCCAGTGACCGGCGTGTCCTCCAAGGAGGGTTTGTGATGGCATCATCCGACTGCGAGACGTTGCTCGCCACCCACGAGGCCGAACAGGCGCAGGTCGACGCCGGGCTGCAGGAGGTGGCCGAACTCGACGCCCAACGGGATGCGTTGCTGCAACAGGCCACTGCGACCGAGGCGGACTCCCATGAGTTGGAGGCCATGTTGGGTTCGCTCACGGCCGACATCAACCAGCTCATCGCAGAACAGGAGCAGGCTCGCCTCGATCGCTTCACCGAGATCGACCCGGTCCTGGTCGCCATCATCGCGCGGCTGGCCGAGATCGACCTGCTGCTCCAGGGCGGGTTCCCGGACCAACCCGGACCCGGAGCGGAGCAGGTGTCGCAGCTCTTCGCCGAGGCACAATCGCTGGATGCGCGAAGGCAGCTGCTGCAGGCCGAAGAGGATCAGCTGACCAGCGGTGTCGGCGATCCCACGCATCTGCAGCCCAGCATCGACGCGCTCAACGCCCAGAAGGACTCCACCGCAGCGCTCTTGCAGGAGGCGACCGATCTCCGCGGCGCCATCTCGGCGGATCTTGAGGCCACTGCGGTTCGGCAGCAGGAGGTCGCAGACGAGGTCGACGACGCCAGCCGGCGCGCCAGGGCCGCGCTGGAGGCCTACGAGAACTGCATCGCCGGCGGACCGGAGCAGCCCGACACAACTGGTGACGATTCACCGCAGACCGACCCCGCGCAGACCGAACCCGAAGAAACCGACCCCGAAGAAACCGACCCCGAAGAAGCCGAACCCGCCCCGGAGGACACCGGGGCGGGCGAGGAGACCGTCAGCGGCTGACCTTGTCCGCGCGGTGCGGCAGCTTCCAGTTCGGCCGGACGAAGTGGCAGGTGTAGCCGTTGGGGTAATGCTCGAGGTAGTCCTGGTGCTCGGGCTCCGCCTCCCAGAACGGCCCGGCAGCGGCGACGTCGGTGACCACCTTCCCGGGCCAGAGCCCGGACGCGTCGACGTCGGCGATGGTGTCGAGGGCGACCTGCTTCTGCTCGTCGTCGGTGTAGAAGATCGCCGACCGGTAGCTGGTCCCGACGTCATTGCCCTGGCGGTTCCTGGTGGTCGGGTCGTGTACCTGGAAGAAGAACTCCAGCAGGTCCCGGTAGGACGTGACGCTCGGGTCGAAGATGATCTCGATCGCCTCGGCGTGCGAGCCGTGGCGACGGTAGGTGGCGTTCGGCACGTCCCCGCCGGTGTAGCCGACCCTGGTCGACAGGACGCCGGGGCGCTTGCGGATGAGGTCCTGCATACCCCAGAAGCACCCACCCGCGAGGATCGCCTTCTGTGGTGTTCGGGTCGTCGCTGCAGTCATGTGGTGAGGCTCCTTCATTCGCCGGGCTCATCGAATCGTGCCCGGAACCGTTGTTCCATGCGGGCCCGCCAGGATGATCCGGAGTGGGAGTCTCCCCCACGACCGGACGCGGATTGCGATCCGCCGCGCACCCGCCCAGTGAAGAACAATCCGGCGCCGACGGCCATTCCCGCGAAGCCCAGCACGCTGACCGCGATGCCCAGCCAGGACAAGCTCAACGCGAGGACGGCACCCCCGACCAGCGCGGCCAGGCCGGCAGCGAAGGTCGCGATGGCAACCACCCGGCGGTGACGACGGACAACCCCGGTGTTCAGGATCGTGGCGAGGCCGGGGTCGTCGCTGTGCAGTGAGCGCTCGATCTCCTCCAGCTTGCGCTGCTCATATTCTGAGAGCGCCATGGGTCCTCCCTTCCCGGGAACCGACCGTGGCAATGGTGTTGCCATGGTAATCCCGATCCCGGCCCCGGTTGGAGGGACTGACATGGAGGTCAGGCTGATCACCACGACCGGCGCGGCGCTGAGCCCGCTCGAGGATCTCGCCCGCCTGCTCGGTTCCGGCGCCGGGTTCGTTTGGTTGGACATCGGCGAATGGGACGACGCGGCCGAACACGTGCTGACCGACACCTTCCATTTCAACCCCATGGCGATCCGAGATTGCTCCCAGCGCAACCAGGTTCCCAAGGTGCACGTGTACGCCGACCACGTCTTCGTCGTCCTGCACGCGCCGCAGGCAGGCAAAGCCGGGCACGTGCACTACATCGAGCTGGATCAGTTCATCGGCACCAACTACCTGGTCACCGTGCACGGACCGGTGAACCCCGCCGTCGATCCGACGGCGACCCGGGTCGAGGTCGACGCCGTCCTGCACCGGCTGGACAACGGCCGGATGCACCCGGCCACCCCGCGGGACCTGTCGTACGCGGTGGTGTCGGCGCTGACCGGCCGGCTGCGGACGTTCACCGCGACGCTGACCAAGGACGGCTGGCGGCTGGAACAACAAGTGACCGCAGGACATCTCGGTGACCCGGAGCAGTTCCAGGAGGACATGTTCCGGGTCCGGCACGGGCTGCTCACCGTGCAGACGATGTGCTCGCTGTCCCACCAGGTGTACGGCCGGATGGGCGCCATCGCGGCACTGGGCCAACGCGGGCAGCAGCGGATCGACGACCTGGTCGACCAGTTCCAGCGGCTCGAGGTGATGGCCGACGGGCAGAAGGACTATCTGCAGGGCACCATCGACTTCTACCAGACCCGCACCAACACCAAGATGACCATCGCCGCCGAGAGGCTGGCGGTGATCGCCGCGGTGACCCTTCCCGTCACCGCGTTGTCCTCCGTCCTGGGCATGAACGTCATCGCCACGCGAGCACCCAGGTGCCGGAGCTGGCCGTCCTGCTGGCCGTCATGCTGGTGATGTCGGTCCTGCTGTTGATCTGGACGAAACGTCTCGGCTGGTGGTGAATACCCGCACCCACCCGGCCACCGAACGGGAAGGGACGCATCCGTTGGCTGACCCGCTCGTCGACTTCCTCCGAGCTGCCGGAGCCGATCGATTTCTGCACGGCCACGGACGCTCTTTGCTGGAGCACTTGATCGGTACCCGCGAGATCGTTCGGCGCTGGGGGCAGCCCGAGACACTGCAGCGCGCGGCACTGCTGCACAGCGTCTACGGGACCGACGTCTACCACCGTCACCTGCTGGCCGACACCGACAGAGCGAACCTGCGCCGGATCGCGGGCGACCGGGCCGAACTGCTCGCGTACGCCTTCTGCACCATCCCCAGGAAAGACGTCCGCACGGCGCCGGACCGGGACGAGCTGCTGTTGCTGCACATGGCCAACGCAGCGGAACAGAGCCAAGCGGCCGACGGATCACCCGGGCGCTGGCTGGCCGAAGTGCAGCGACTCGGACGGCTGATTTCCGCGTCCACGCCGAAGGTCCCCGGACCGTTCGACCATTCCCCCCCCGATATCACCGAGCCGGCCGAACTGGCGGCCGGCGAAATGTACCGCCTGGGAATCAGTTATCTGGACCGACCGGAGTCGGCGCAGATCTTCTTCGAGAATGCTGACCGGCTCATTCCGGCGGCACCGGAGCCGGCGATCTGGCTCGCGTATCTCGTGCGGCCCTATGACCCGGCCGGCAGCAGGAGATGGGCGGCGGAGGCGCAGAGCCGATTGGCATCACTCGGCACGACCTGGGACAAGCGACTGACCTATGAACAGTTGAGCACCATCGCCACCGAAATCATGGCAGCCGCGTCGCCGACCCCGACTGAACCGGGCGAGACGTACCACGAAGCCGTCCGCAGTCTGACCGGGCTCCGCCGGCAGCCGGCCAACTCAGTTGAGTCGGCGGCCCCCACGGCAGTTGTCGGAACCGTGACACCGGGGGTCGAACGATTTCACCGGTACATCGATTCCTTCGCCACCCCGAGCAAGGACTCCGTGCGTGCCGTCTACCCAGATTTGCGCAGCGCACCGTGGCACGACGCCGAGAACTTCCCGCTGGCAATCGATTTGCAGCAGCAGTACCCGGCGATCCGCGACGAGATCATGGCTCTGGAACCCGGGAGATTCCATCGCGAGAGCGAACGCATCGGGCGCACCGGCGACTGGGACGTCATTTTCTTCCACGAGCGCGGGCGCCGGCATGACGAGAACTTCGATGCCTGTCCCACCCTGGCCCGATTGGTGGAAAGGCACCCGACCATGCGGACCGCGGCCGGGCTGATCTACCTCTCGCGGTTGCGCGCCGGTACCGTGATCGCCGCCCACCGCGGCCCGACGAACATGCGACTGCGCTGTCACCTCGGTATTCAGGTTTCGCGCGGAGATTGCGGAATTCGCGTCGGCGACGAGACCAGGAAATGGGAAGAGGGGCAGTGCCTCGTGCTCGACGATTTCTTCGAGCACGAGGCATGGAACCGCACCAAGCAGGACCGGATCGTGCTGATCATCGATATGTGGCATCCCGGGCTCGCGCGGGACGAGATCCACCTGCTCGAGGGGCTGCACCGCTACGGGTATTCCTACGCTCGGCAATTGAACCGGTACTGGCAGCGCAACGACGCCGCCGCTGCTGGGCAATGACTACGCGGCGGGGCCGTTGATCAGGGTGACGGACGCGGTCCGGGAGGCGCCGGACGAATCGGTCCAGGTGATCGTCACCGTCTGTCCGGGAGCATCCCCGGCGAGAGTCTCGGTCAACACCGACGGGCTGTCGATGGTGGTGCCGTCGACGGCGGTGATGGTGTCGCCGGCGGTCAGACCGGCTGCGGCGGCCGGCCCACCGGAAACCACTCCGCTGATCAACGCGCCGCCGACGGGTGACGGCTGGGCGTACCTCGACCGGCCGGAGTTCGCGGTGCTGCTGACCTGCACGCCGAGGAATGCCGGGTAGCCGATGACGATGTTCGCCGAGGCGTTCCCGGACTCGATCTGCTGCGCGATGCTCAGCGCGGTCGAGATCGGGATGGCATACCCGGCAGTCCGGTAGCCGCCCTGCTGGGCCGCCGTGTCGATGCCCACCACCTGATCGCCGGCATTGAACAGCGGGCCACCCGAATCACCGGACTGGATATCCGCATTGGTTTCGATCAGGCCGGTCAGGGTCTCGGACGCTGCGACGCCGTCCGCCTTGGTGGTGATGGTCTGGTTGATCGCCGTCACGGTCCCCTGGGACGCGGCCGGTGTTCCCCCGGCCCCTTGTGCGTTGCCGACCCCGGTGACGGCGTCGCCGACCGCCACCGCCGCGGTGGCGAAGTTCGCCACCGCGAGGTCGGAAGCGCCCGACAGCTGCAGCACCGCGATGTCGTCGGTGGCATCGGTGCCGACCACTGTGGCCGGGTAGGTCTGCCCGGTCGTCACCACGGTGACCGAAATGCTCGTGGATCCCTCGATGACGTGATTGTTCGTCAAGATCTCGCCGCCGGTGGTCAGCACCATCCCGGTCCCGGCCGCCTCGGCTCCGGCGTACGCCAGCACGGTGTCGATGTCTACGACACCGACTTCCTGCGGGCTGGTGGCGGCCCCGAGCGTCGATGCGGACGACCCGGTGCTACCGGGGTCGGTCAAGCCGTTCCCCGGCGGGTAGCGGTCCCCCGACGAGTAACCGCCGGAGCCCGGCGCGGCGGGCTGCGCCGACGACACGCTGTCCCGGTTCACCTGCTCCGCGGCCACCGCAGTCCCGGCAACCGTGGTCGGGTGCGCCAGCGCAACGCCCGATCCGGCCACGATGAGCGTGGCCGCCGCCAGTGCAGCTGTGACGATGCCAACCCGGCGCCGTGACGAGCCGTGCGGGCGGTTGGTCGTGTTCATGTTCGTCCTCTCGGCGGTCCTGCGCTGCTCGTAGGAAAGGCCCCTTTCCTTTCCTGTCCCTTTGCGCTGGGTCGGGAGAGTGTGTCGAGGGGCTGAGAGGTTCCTGTGATGCGCGGGCACTGGTCCGCGCTGATCCGCAACAACAAGCCGGTGTCAGCCGAAATATGCAAGAAGAGCATCCGAGTCGCCGCGGGAAGGGAGATTTCCTGTGTTTCGGGCTTTGCGAGATCACGATTTGCCGTGAACACTATTGGTCAGTGCTCGACCCCACCCGGGTGGACTCGTCCGACCCGAGGATTGGTCAGCGCGCCACAGGAAGCCCCGCCGTTCTCGTAGCACCACCGACATGCGGCGGGTTTCCGCTTGTGGGCCGGCCGAGACTCCCGGCACGGATGCGGTCCGTTACGGAATCAGCACGAGCTTCCCGCGCAGGTGGCCGTGCTCGCTGGTGGCGTGGGCCTCGGCGGCGCGGTCGAACGGGAAGGTCTGGATCTTGATCACCAGCTTGCTCTGCTGGAGCAGGTCGGCGGTCTCGGCCAGCGCCCGCTTGGCATGCTCGGAGCGGCCGGTGGTCAGCTGCACGCCGGAATCGCCGACGTTGTACTGGGAGATGGTGACCACCTGAGACGGCTTCGGCACCAGGCTGACCAGGTCCGCCAGCGATGATTTGCCGGCTACGTCGAAAACAGCGTCGACCCCGCCGGGAGCGATTGCTCTGACCCGCTCGACCAGACCATCGCCGTACAGCACCGGGGTCGCGCGGATCTCCCGCAGATAATCCTGGTTGGCCTGGCCGGCGCTGGCGATCACGGTCGCGCCGCGGGCGATCGCAATCTGCACCGCGACCGCGCCCACACCGCCGGCGCCGCCGTCGATGAGCAGTGTGCTGCCGCGGCTGACACCTACCAGATCGAGGGCGCGGATGGCGGTTTCCGCCGAGACGCCGGCGGCCGCGGCCACTGCCCAGTCGACCGACGCCGGTTTCTTGGCGTACGACTCCAGCACGGCGAACTCGGCGGCGGTGTTCGATCCCAGGCCGAAGACGTCCTCGCCCACTGCCACGTCGGTGACACCGTCGCCGACCTCGTCGACCAGGCCGGCCGCGTCGTAGCCGAGATAGCGGGTTCCCTCCAGCGGCTTGCCCCCGGCCAGGTACCCGGCGCGCAACTTCCAGTCGATGGGATTGACGCTCGCGGCTCTGACCTGCACCCGTACCTGCCCGGGACCGGCGTGCACATCAGGCGCCTCCCCGACCGTCAGCACCTCGGGACCGCCGTAAGACTTGTACTGGAGCGCGAACATCTCGATTCCTTCCGTTGGGCTGGCAGCGTCTGTCGGCTCAACCTGCCTGATTCGTTCGGTATTCCCATCCTCCACCGATGGGACAATGATCCGGTGAGCCAGCGGCTGGTGGCGGGGAGGTACCGCCTGGACGCCATGATCGGCCGCGGCTCGAGCGGCAGCACCTGGGCGGCGACCGATGAGCTGCTCGGCCGCCGGGTGGCCCTGAAGAAGATCGACATTCCGCGGGGAATGCCGCCTGCCGAAGCGAACGCCTTGCAGGAAAGGACTCTTCGGGAAGCGCGGGCGGTCGCCGCACTGTCCAACCCACATGTCGTCACGGTGTTCGATGTGCTGCCGGCCACGGAGACCGGGCCGGTGATCGTGATGGAACTGCTGCGGGGCCGGTCGCTGGCGCACGTCATCCGGGAGCGGGGCCGGCTGCCGCCGGGGCAGACCGGCACCATCGGCGTCGCCGTGGCATCGACCCTGATGGACGCGCACGCCAACGGGATCATCCATCGAGACGTCAAGCCCAGCAACATCCTGATCACCGACGGCGAGCTGACCAAGCTCACCGATTTCGGGATCGCCCGGAACGCGGCCGAGCACACCATCACCGGCACGGGACAGATCGTGGGCTCCCCGGCCTACCTCGCGCCGGAAATCGCCAACGGACTGCCCGCCGGCCCGGCGTCCGATGCCTGGAGCCTGGGCGCCACCCTGTTCGCCTGCGTGCAGGGCAACCCGCCGTTCGACAAGGGCACCGCGATCGACACCGTGGTCTCTGTCGTCAACGACCCGGTCCCGCCCCACCCGCATGCCGGCCGGCTGGCCCCGGTGATCTCCGGCCTGCTGGTGAAATCACCCGAGCTCCGGTTGACCCTGGACCGGGCGATACCCGTGCTGCGCCGCGCCGCCGACGACCCCAGCGGGATGCGCGCCTGGTGACTCAGCCGAACGGATTCTCCTCGGGCAGCCGCAGGTCTGGCTTGTCCAGCTCCTCGACGTTGACGTCCTTGAAGGTCACCACTCGGACGTTCTTCACGAACCTGGCCGGTCGGTACATGTCCCAGACCCACGCGTCGGACATCCGCAGCTCGAAATACATGTCCCCATCAGGGTTTCGCACCTGCAAGTCGACCGCGTTGCACAGGTAGAACCGCCGCTCGGTCTCCACGACGTACGAGAACTGGCCGACGATGTCCCGGTATTCCCGGTAGAGCTGAAGCTCCATCTCGGTCTCGTATTGTTCGAGATCCTCTGCGCTCACAGTTGCGGTCCGTGCCCTTCCTGGTCACAGTCAAGATCACGGTCCAGATCGACCACGGCCTCATCATCCTCCAGCCGGTCCAACATGCCGCCGTCCGGGTCGCCGAACAGCTCGGGATCCTCGTACGGCAGCCGCCAGCTGCGACGGTGCACCACGGACGGCCCATGGGCGCGCAGCGCGGCCAGGTGCTCGGGCGTGCCGTAGCCCTTGTTGACCGCGAAGTTGTACTGCGGGTAACCGGCCGACAGCTCGACCAGCAACCGGTCCCGCTCGGTCTTGGCCAGCACGCTCGCCCCGGCCACCGCCGCGCAGGTCAGGTCCGCCTTGACCCGCACATGCACCGGCGGCTCGGCGCAGGGTGGCACCTCGACCTGCACCTCGAACAACGGCGGATGGTCGTCGTCGGCGGCCGGCAGTAACGACGGAGTGCTCAGGTAGTCGTGCGACCCGTCCAGCAGCACGGCGTCGACGGGGCCGGACAGCCCGGCCAGCGCCCGCTGCCCGGCCATCCGCAGCGCTGCGATGATGCCGTAGGTGTCGATCTCGGTCGGGCTGGCGTGACCGACCGCCCAGTCCGCCACCCACCTGCGCACCGGCCGGACCAGCGCATCCCGGGCGGCGGGGGTCAGTAGTTTCGAGTCGCGCAGCCCCGTCGGCACCCGCCCGACGGCGGCGGTGACGACCACGACGCCGATGGTCACCGGCCCGGCCAGCGCGCCGCGGCCGACCTCGTCCATCGCGGCCAGCCGGCTGGTCCCTGACCGGAGCAGTTCCTTCTCCACCCGCAGGTGCGGGCGATGCCCGGCCTGGGCGGGCAGCGTGACCTTCAGGACCCGGCTCGCCGTCGTCATCGACACCTCATCGGCGCCTCATCGGCGCCGCTTCCGACGGATCACCACGGCACCGCGCAACCCGGCAGCGGCCAGCAGCCCGAGCGCGCCGGGGGCGCCCATGGTCGCCGCCGCGGACAGGGCATTCTGATTGCCGGGGTCGATGTCCGGGTCGCCGATAGTCCCCCACCGCGACGGCGGCATCACGATGAACACGGCCTTGCCGATGACATTCTCGACCGGGACTGGCCCCTGGCACTGCGCACCGCTGCCAGGCGCGAAGCCTTGACATTGGTAGGACGAGTCGGCCGAATCCGACCGGTGGTCCCCCATCACCCACAGCTGTCCCGCCGGGATCGTCACCGGACCGAAGCACCGCCGGGACATGGGGCTAGAACTGCAGTCCAGCTCGCCGGGGACGAACTCGATGGGCTCGTAGATGTACGGCTCGACCAGCGATCGCCCGTCCACCGTGACCGCGCCTTGCGCGTCGCAACACTGAACGGTCTGGCCACCGACCGCGATGACCCGCTTCACGTAATCCTTCTCGTTCGGCGGAGCGATGCCGACGACCGAACCCAGCGACTGCAGCGCCGAGCCCAGCCAGCTGGTCGGTTCCGCGATACGGGTCTCCGGCACCCAGGTCGGCGGCCCGGCGAACACCACGACATCGCCCTGCGCCGGGTCGCGGAAGTCGTAGACGACCTTGTTGGCCAGGATCCGGTCGCCGCCGGAGGCGACGCCGTGCAGCGTCTGCTCCATCGACCCGGACGGCACGTAGTAGACCTTCGCGATGAACGTCTGGATCAGGAAGGTCAGGCCGAATGCGATGAGGATGAGGATCGGCAGTTCGATCCAGAACGGTCGGCGCTTCTTCTGCGGCGGCGCCGCCGACGCGGAGCCGACGTTGGCCGGTGCGGCGCGCTCGGCCGCCACCGGCTCGGGCGTCGGCCGAGAGCCGGGTGCGGCTGGCGGATCGTCGTCGAGATCGGCCTCGAAGTCGTCGCCGTCGACGACGTGCCGGGGCCGCGGCGGCCGCGCCGGGTCGGGGACGTTCTCAGTCATCAGCGTCAGGCTACGTGCCGTGCGTCAAGCCGCCGTCAGCTGACATGCCAAGGCGCCCAATCGAGTCGGATTCCCGGCTCACCTGATCCCTATCAGCGGCCCGAGCGCTTCTCCTTGATCTTGGCGGCCTTGCCCCGCAGATCACGCAGGTAGTACAGCTTGGCCCGGCGGACGTCGCCGCGGGTGACCAGCTCGATCCGGTCCAGATTCGGCGAGTGCACCGGAAAGGTGCGCTCCACGCCGACGCCGAAGCTGATCTTGCGAACGGTGAAGGTCTCGCGGATGCCGCCACCCTGCCGGCGGATCACGTGACCGGCGAAGACCTGGATACGAGAACGCGAGCCCTCGATGACCTTGACGTGCACCTTCACCGTGTCGCCGGGACGGAAGTCCGGGATATCGGTCCGCAGCGAGGCGGCGTCCAGGGCGTCCAGGGTGTTCATTTTCGTCATCCTCATCAGTATGTTCAGGGGGCCGCGCTCCTGAGCGCGCCAGAACGGCCGCCGTGACGGCAACCGCTCCAGTCTGCCAGATGCCCCGCCAGATCGGAAAACGGCGACCCCGCGGTGCTCAGCCGTCGACCGCGGGCAGCAGGTCGGGCCGGTTGGCCAGGGTCCTGCGCAGCGACTCCTCGTGCCGGTAGCGGGCGACGGCGCCGTGGTCCCCGCTGGTGAGCACCTCCGGAACAGCGATGCCGCGGTACACCGGCGGCCTGGTGTACGACGGAGCCTCCAGCAAACCCGTGAGCGCCCCGGAGAACGAGTCCTCCCCTGCGGAGTCGGGATTGCCGAGCACCCCCGGGATCAGCCGGGTCACCGCCTCGATCATGACCATGGCCGCGACCTCGCCACCGGCCAGCACGTAATCGCCGATGGACAGCTCGCGCACCGGCATACGGGTCGCCGCGTCGATGATCACCCGCTGGTCGATGCCTTCATAGCGGCCGCAGGCAAAGACCAGCTGACCGTCGGCACCGAGTTCGGTGGCCAATTCGGTGGCCACTGCCTGGTCGAACCGGCGGCCGGCCGGGGTGGGCACGATCAGCGTGGGTGTGTCGACTGACTGCCCGTCCGCTGGGTCACCGCACACCGCATCCAGCGCGCGTCCCCACACGTCGGGCTTCATCACCATCCCGGGCCCGCCGCCGTAGGGCGCGTCGTCGACCGTCCGGTGCCGGTCGGTCGTCCATTCCCGCAGGTCGTGCACGGCCAGTTCGATCACGCCGTCCGCGATCGCCTTGCCCAGCAACGACTCCCGGAGCGGATCGAGGTAACCGGGAAAGATGGTGATCACGCTGATCCGCATCAGCTGAACATCCCGTCCGGCGGATCGACCACCAGCCGGCCGGCTCCCAGGTCGACGACCGGCACGATCGCGGACACGAACGGCACCAGTTCCTCCGACCCGTCGGGCCTGCGCACCGTCAGCACCGGCGCGGCCGGCGGGTGCAGCACGTCGACGACCTCACCGAGCACCGTGCCCGCACCGTCATGCACGGCCAGGCCGACCAGCTGGTGGTCGTAGAACTCGTCGGGATCGTCGGGCACCGGCAGCGTCGAGGCATCCACGGTCAACGCGACCCCACGGAGGGTCTCGGCGGCGTCGCGGTCGGCGAAACCGTCGAAGGCGAGCACCAGCATCCGCCCGGACCGGCGAAACCCGGTGACCGTCAACGGTCCACGGGACGCCGGGTCGGTGGACAGCTGGCTACCGACGGCGAACCGGGCTTCCGGGTCGTCGGTGGACGGCGCGATCGTCACCTCACCGCGCACCCCGTGGGGGCGGCCGATCCGGCCGACCACCACCATCTGCGCGCTGATCGGTTGCCTCAGCGGTCGGTGTCGACGACGTCGACGCGAATGCCGCGGCCGCCGACGGCGCTCATCACCGTGCGCAGCGCGGTCGCGGTGCGGCCGCCCCGGCCGATCACCTTGCCCAGGTCGTCGGGGTGCACCCTGATCTGCAGGGTGCGGCCACGGCGCCCGGTCGACATCTCCACGCTGACCTCGTCATCGTGGTCGACGATGCCCCGGACCAGATGCTCCAGGGCGTCCTCGAGGACGCTCACGACGAGGTCGTGGAGCCGGCGGGCGATTCTGCGGCGGCGGGCGCGGCGGTCGGTTCCGGAGCGGCGGTCGGTTCCGGAGCGGGGGTCGGCTCCGGAGTTGGGGTCGGCTCGGGCGCGGCAGCGGCCTTCCGCTTCGGGGTGGTCGCGGACCGGCCGTCGTCGCCGCCCACGGAGGAGAGCGCGGCCTCGTACAGCGCACGCTTGTCGGCCTTCTCCGGCTGGCCACGCAGCGTGCCCTCTGCGCCGGGTAGGCCCTTGAACTTCTGCCAGTCGCCGGTCACCTTCAGCAGCGAGAGCACCGTCTCGGTCGGCTGGGCGCCGACGCCGAGCCAGTACTGCACCCGGTCGGAGTCGATTTCGATGACGCTCGGCTCGGCCTTCGGGTGGTACTTGCCGATGTTCTCGATGGCACGGCCGCTACGGCGGGTGCGGGCATCGGCGATGACAACGCGGTAGAACGGCTCGCGGATCTTTCCGAAACGAGCGAGCTTGATCTTGACAGCCACGGTGGTGGACTTCTCCTTGCGGTTTGCGGGTGTGCGGCCGCGATATCCGTGTGGGGGCCCGGACTCATGACGCGCCAATGGCGGCCGTACCCGGTGAGAGGGGCCGGGTGACAGCCGTGACCGCCTTATTCTGCCAGACGCCGCTGTCGGGAACTAACCACCGTCATTCAGCACCGGACGAACCGCGCACCACCCGGCCGTGCCGCACCACCGCGACGGGGTGCCGCAACACCTCGGGATCCTCCCCGGGATCCTCGTCGTAGACCACCAGATCCGCGCTCGACCCGGGCTGGTAGGTCGGCAACCCGAGCCACTCCCGCGCTTGGTGCGCGGCGGAGCGAAGCGCCTGCCGCCGGTCCATGATGCCGCCCAGTGCGACCACCTCGTCGACCACCCGGCCGTGCACGATGAAGCCGCCGGAATCGGTGCCGGCATGGATCGCGAGGCCCGCATCGACCGCATGCCGGTAGGTCGCGTCACTGCGTGCGTAGAGCTCACGCATGTGCTGGGCGTAAGCCGGGAACTTGGCCGCGGCATCGGCGAACGACGGGAAGTTCGCGATGTTGATCAACGTCGGGACCAGGTGCACCCGGCCCGCGGCCATGGTCTGGATGGTGTCGTCGGTGAGCCCGGTGCCGTGCTCGATGCAGTCGATCCCGGCGGCCAGCAGCCCGGGCAGCGCGTCCTCGCCGAAGACGTGCGCGGTGACCCGCGCCCCCGCACGGTGCGCGACGGCGATCGCCTCGACCAGTACGTCGTCAGGCCACAACGGAGCCAGATCGCCGACGGACCGGTCGATCCAGTCGCCGACGATCTTGACCCACCGCCCGTCGCCGTAGCCGAGCTGCCGCGCCACCTCGGCGGGCAGGTCGGCCGGGTCGTCCAGGTCCACCCCGAGGTCACGGACATAGCGCTTGGTCACCGCGATGTGCCGGCCGGCACGGATCAGCACCGGCAGGTCGTCGCGGCCGGCCAGTTCGTGGGTGTCCAGCGGCGACCCGCAGTCGCGCAGCGCCAGGGCACCGGTGTGCATCGCGGTGATGGCCTGCTGTTCGGCCTCGTCCATGGTGACGACGCCGTGCGTGGAGTACCCGACGTGGCAGTGCGCGTCGACGAACCCGGGCAGCACCCAGCCGGTCAGCTCGATGCCCGGTTCACTGGCCGGGGCGTCCACGAACGCGCCGCCGACGGCCCACAGGTCGATCGGTTCGCCGGTACCAGCGTCGGTCCCCCTGACGTGCAGGCCGCCCACCGTCTACTTCTTCGGGAACTTCAGTTGGGACGGGTCGAAGCCGGGTGGTAGCTGGTCGAGGCCGAATCCGCTGGGCAGCTGACCTGGCTTGCCGCCGGTTGCGCCGCCCATCCCGGCCGGCATGCCACCCATCCCGCCGGGCATCCCGCCCATTCCCGGGAAGCCGGGCATCCCCTTCACCTTCGGCGGCGTCGGACCCTTACCGGAACGTTTCGCCCCCTTCTTAGCGCGACCCTTGGCGGGCTTGCGGTTCGACGGTCGGGTACCCGCCAGACCGAATCGGCCGGCCATCGACGACATCATCTTGCGGGCCTCGAAGAACCTGTCCACCAACGCATTGACCTGCGCGACGGTGGATCCCGAGCCCTTGGCGATGCGCTGCCGGCGGGATGAGTTGATGATCTTCGGGTCGGTCCGCTCGCCCGGCGTCATGGACTGGATGATCGCGGCGGTGCGGTCGATGTCCCGGTCGTCGACTCCTGCAAGCGCCTCCTTCATCTGACCGGCGCCGGGCAGCATGCCGAGGATGCCGCCGATCGGACCCATCTTGCGGATCATCATCATCTGCTGCAGGAAATCGTCGAGGGTGAAGTCGTTGCCGGCCATTTTGGCCGCCATCTCCTCCGCCTGGTCGGCCTCGAAGACGTTTTCCGCCTGCTCGATCAGGGTGAGCATGTCGCCCATGCCCAGGATCCGGGAGGCCATCCGGTCCGGGTGGAAGGTGTCGAAATCCGCGAGCTTCTCGCCGGTGGACGCGAACATGATCGGCGCGCCGGTGACCTGTCGCACCGAGAGCGCGGCGCCACCGCGGGCGTCGCCGTCGAGCTTGGTCAGCACCACGCCGGTGAACCCGACGCCGCCCGAGAAGGCCTCGGCGGTGGCGACCGCATCCTGGCCGATCATCGCGTCGACGACGAACAGGATCTCGTTCGGGTCGACCGCGTCGCGGATGTTGATGGCCTGGTTCATCATCTCGGTGTCCACACCCAGCCGGCCGGCGGTGTCGACGACGACGATGTCGTGCATCCGGACCCGGGCGTGCGAGATACCGTCGCGCGCCACCGCGACCGGATCACCGACGCCGTTGCCCGGTTCCGGCGCGTAGACCTGCACGCCGGCCTGCTCGCCGACCACCTGCAGCTGGGTGACGGCGTTCGGGCGCTGCAGGTCGCAGGCGACCAGCAGCGGGGTGTGCCCCTGCCCCTTGAGCCACAGGCCCAACTTGCCGGCCAGCGTCGTCTTGCCGGAGCCCTGCAGGCCGGCCAGCATGATGACCGTCGGCGGGGTCTTGGCGAAGGTCAGCCGTCTGGTCTCGCCGCCGAGGATCGCGATGAGCTCCTCGTTGACGATCTTGACGACCTGCTGCGCCGGGTTCAGCGCGCCGGAGACCTCCGCCCCGGTGGCGCGTTCCTTGATCCGCGCGATGAAGGCGCGCACCACGGGCAGCGCGACGTCCGCCTCCAGCAGGGCGATGCGGATCTCCCGGCAGGTGGCGTCGATGTCCTGTGGGGACAGTCGGCCCTTGCCGCGCAGGTTGGAGAAGACCGTGGCAAGCCGGTCGGACAGGGTTTCGAACACTGACGGGCCTCACAGGATTTTGGGTGTGCATGGGTCGATCCGGGCCATTGTCCCGCTTCACACCGGCGGTCTGTCCACCACCACCGTATCCAGGGGTCAGGCCAGGATCAGGACAGTGCGTCGCGGACCGCTGCGGCGATCTCCCGCCCCCGGGCAGCGGACAGCGACGAGCCGTCCGCGGACTGCACGTAGAAGACGTCGACGGCCTCGGCGCCAAGGGTGCCCACCCGAGCCGAGACCACGCTGATGCCCAGCGTGGTCAGCGCGGAGGCAACCGAGTACAACAGGCCGGGGATGTCGTGGGCACGTACCTCCAGCACCGTGGAGCGTTCCGACGCACCGTCGATGACGTGTACCGCCGGCGGGGCCGCCAAACCGCGCCTGGCCGGCGCCGACCGTTTGGCCATCCGGGACGCGATGTCCAGGCTGCCGTCGAGGGCGCGGATGAGGTCCGCCCGCAGGGTGGCCGCCGCCGGGGCGTCACCGAACTGCGGGGCAACCGTCCAGGTCTGCAGCGCGGTGCCCTCGATGGTCCGCAGCCCGGCGGCGCGCACCGTCAGCCGATGCAGGGTCAGCACGGCCGCCGACGCAGCCAGCAGGCCCGGCCGATCGGGCGCGGTGATGGTCACCCGCAGCGCGCCGGGAACCTGCTCGATGACGATGCCCACTCCGCCGGCATCGATCAGCTCCCGCTCCACCTGGGTGATCGTCGGCGGTTCCGCTGGTTGCTCACCGGCCAGCGCCCGGCGAGCCCTGGCCACCAGGTGACCGATCTGCCCGGCCTTCCAGGTGGTCCAGGCCGCCGGGCTGGCCGCCCTGGCGTCCGCTTCCGACAGGGCGTGCAGCAACTCCAGGGTGGGCGCGTCACCCACCGCGTCGACGATCAACGCCACCGTCGCGGGGTCGTCGGGATCGCGGCGGGAGGCGGTGTCGCCGAGCAGCAGGTGGTAGCGGATCAGCTTCGCAATGATCAACACGTCGGCGGCGGGCACCCCCATCCTGGTCAGCCACGGCACCACCAGGTCCGCGCCGAGCGTCGAGTGGTCCCCGTCCAGGCCCTTGCCGATGTCGTGGAAGATCGCCGCCAGCAGCAGCAGATCGGGCCGGGACACCTTGCGCACCAACGAAGATGCGTTCACCGCAGTCTGCATCAGGTGCCGGTCGACGGTGAATTGATGGATCGGTTCCCGCTGCGGCATCGACCGCAACCGCTCCCACCCCGGCAGCAGGCTGGAGATCAGCCCCGCCTGGTCGAGGTCCTCCCACGCCGCGATCATCGGCTCGCCGGCACCGATCAGGGCCAGGAACGCGTCCAGCGCGATCGGCGGCCATGGCTCGGGCAACGGTGGGCAGCTCTTGGCCAGCCGCACCACGGTGGCCGGCGAGACCGGGAGTCCCGCCTGCGCGGCGGCCGCGGCGGCGCGCACCACCAGGGTGGGATCGGTGGCGGGGTTCACGCCGCGGGCCAGCACGGCTTCGCCTTCCTGCTCCACGATGCCATCGGCCAGCGGGGTGCGCTCCGCGCGGCGGACCAGCCTGCCGCCGACCTCGGTGACCGACCCCCTCGACCCGCTCAGCGCACGATCGACCCGGTGCCAGGTCATGTCGCTGGCGTGGTCGACCGTCCGGGCGATGGCGGCGACGTGCCGCAGCAGCACGTCCCGGTCGTCCAGCCCGAGTTCCTGCGCGACGGCGTCCTGGTCCTGCACCTGCAGCCGGTCGGTGGCCCGGCCGGCCAGGGTCTGCAGCACGTCACGGACGTCCAGCAGCGCCGACCGCGCCTCTTCCAGCCCTTGGTGCGGGCAGTCGGCGACCCAGGAGGCCGCGACGGCCCGCATCACCACCAGGTCGCGCAGCCCACCGCGGGATTCCTTGAGATCGGGGGTGGTTGCGAAGGCCAGGGCGCCGGAGCGTTCGGCCCGCTCGTTACAGCTCTCGCGCAGCGCGCTGAGCCGGTTCTTGGCGTCGGCGCGCCAGTCGGCCAGCACCCGGCGATGCAGGGTGACGGCAAGCTCGGGATCACCGGCGATGTGCCGCAGGTCCAGCATGCCGAGCATGGCGGGCAGGTCGGTCCTGGCGATCTGTCTCGCACCGCCGACCGACCGGACCGAGTGATCGAGCCTGATCTTGGAGTCCCAGATCGGGTACCACATCCGCTCGGCCAGCATGCCGGCGTAGGACGCGGGTGTCTCGGTGGAATGCAACAACACGAGGTCCAGGTCGGAGAACGGCGAGAGCTCCCCCCTGCCGTACCCGCCGACGGCGACCAGCGCCACTCCCCCGACGTTCACCCCAGCTTCCTGGGCAAGTTCTCCAAGCCACCCGTCGGTCAACCTGGACAGCGCACGGCGCCGAGCCGGACCGGTGACTCCGGTCCGACTCAGCAGCTGTGCCCGCAGTTCAGGGAAACCGCCCGCCGTCCCCACAGGCGTCGTCGGCATGGCCCTACAGGGCTTCCTGACCGCGCTCGCCGGTGCGCACGCGGATCACCGTCTCGACGGGAACGGACCAGACCTTGCCGTCACCGATCTTCCCGGTGCGAGCCGCCCTGACGATGACGTCGCTGACGTCGTCGACGTCCTCGTCGTCGACCAGGACCTCCAGGCGAACCTTCGGAAGCAGCTCCACCGTGTACTCCGCGCCCCGGTAGACCTCGGTGTGACCGCGCTGGCGGCCGTACCCCGATGACTCCGAGACGGTCATGCCCTGCACACCGAATGCCAGCAACGCTGCCCGCACCTCGTCGAGTTTGAACGGCTTGATGACGGCGATGACAAGCTTCATGCCTTGACCTCCTCGGTCTTCGAATGTGCGCCAGCAAGCACGCCGGAGGCGCCGGAGCCGGACGAGGGCTCGAGATCGTAGGCGGCCTCACCATGCGTGGTGACGTCGACGCCCTCGACCTCGTGCTCCTCGGGAATGCGCCAGCCCATGGTGTACTTCAGCGCCAGACCGATGATGACGGTCATCACCCCGGAGATCAGGATGGCGATGATGGCGACCACCGTCTGGGTGGCCAGCTGGGTCAGGCCGCCGCCGTAGAACAGGCCGTTCAGGGCGCCGTCCGGCGCCCACGTGTACGACGTCACGGCGCCGTCGGCGTCGCGGGCCACGTTGGCGAACAAGCCGATCAGCACCGTGCCGACGACGCCGCCGACCAGGTGGACGCCGACCACGTCGAGCGAGTCGTCATAGCCGAAGCGGTACTTCAGTCCGACCGCCAGCGCGCACAGGATGCCGGCGGCCAGGCCGATGAACATGGCGCCGACGATGTCGACCGAACCGGCGGCCGGGGTGATGGCGACCAGACCGGCAACCACGCCGGAGGCAGCACCCAGGCTGGTGGCGTGGTGGTCACGGATGCGTTCCACCAGCAACCAACCCAGGGACGCGATACAGGTGGCGGTCAGCGTGTTGATCCACGCCTGCCCGGCGGTGCCGTCCGCGGCGAACTCGGAACCGGCGTTGAACCCGAACCAGCCGAACCACAGCAGGGCAGCGCCCAGCATCACGAACGGCAGGTTGTGCGGCTTCATCGGTTCCTTGGCGAAGCCCCTACGCTTGCCGATGATGATCGCCAGCATGAAGCCGGCCATACCTGCGTTGATGTGCACGACCGTGCCACCGGCGAAGTCGATCGGGGTGGACAGCCACTCGGCGATCTTGCCGCCGCCGGACAGCGCACCACCGCCCCACACCATGTGCGCGATCGGCGCGTACACCAGGGTGACCCACAGGCCCGAGAAGACCAGCCAGGTCCCGAAACGCGCACGGTCGGCGATGGCGCCGCTGATCAGCGCCACGGTGATGATCGCGAACGTCGCCTGGTAGCCGACGGCCACCGTGGCCGGCACTCCCGTCGCGGCCATCAGGCTGCCGTCATCGGTCAGGTTGTGCAGCGCGAAGTACTCGAAGGGATCGCCGATGATGCCGGCCACATTGGTTCCGAAGGTCTCCGAGTAACCCCACAGCATCCAGATGGGTCCGACCACGGCCAGCGCGCCGAAGCTCATCATCATCATGTTGAGCACGGACTTCGAGCGGGTCATGCCGCCGTAGAAGAACGCCAACGCGGGGGTCATCAACAGCACCAGCGATGCCGCAGCCAACATCCAGGCTGTGTTCCCGGGATCCAGTACGAACGGTTCCATCAAAGCCTCCAGGCTCGTCGGATGAGAGCTTTCAGACCGGCGCAGCTGCGTGCGCACAGGCCTGGCCCAGTGACACCCCAAATTTCGCCTGCCAGTGTTTCGACGGGCGCTCCGACCTGTTTCGCAGGTGTGAACTCGCACCCGAATGCGTTTCCGTTGTGTTTCCTTTTTGTCGACAACACGTGACGCCCGATCACATACAGTCACATTGATCATGGGCGTACACCAGGTGGGTGACTCCCACCTGCACCTTTGGCCTAATCTGTGGGCGATCAGCCCTTGGCGTCACCCAACAGGGCATCCACGAATGCTTCGGGCTCGAACGGAGCCAGATCGTCGGGTCCCTCACCGAGGCCGACGAGCTTCACCGGGACGTTCAACGTGCGCTGCACGGCCACCACAATGCCGCCCTTGGCGGTGCCGTCCAGCTTGGTCAGCACAATGCCGGTGATGTCCACGACGTCGGCGAAAACCGTCGCCTGGACCAGCCCGTTCTGGCCGGTGGTGGCATCCAGCACCAGCAGGACTTCGTCGACTTTCGCTTGCTTCTCTATGACCCGCTTGACCTTGCCCAGCTCGTCCATCAGGCCGGTCTTGGTGTGCAGCCGCCCGGCGGTGTCGATCAGCACGGCGTCCGCGCCGTCGGCGATGCCCCGCTTGACCGCGTCGAAAGCGACCGACGCGGGATCGGTCCCGGAGTCGGCGCGCACCACGACCGCGCCGACCCGCTCCGCCCAGGTCTGCAGCTGGTCGGCGGCCGCGGCGCGGAAGGTGTCGGCCGCGCCGAGCACGACATGCCGGCCCTCAGCGACCAGCACCCTGGCGAGTTTGCCGGTGGTGGTCGTCTTGCCGGTGCCGTTGACGCCCACGATCAGCAGCACGGACGGGCGGCCGTCGTGCGGCAACGCCTTGATCGACCGGTCGGCGGTGGTGCCGACCGCGTCCACCAGCACCCGGCGCAGCAGGGCCCGTGCGCCGGCGGCGTCCGCGACCCCGTGCGCGGCCACCTCGGCCCGCAGCCGCTCGGTGATCTCGGCGGCTGCGCCCGCGCCCAGGTCCGCCAGCAGCAGGGTGTCCTCGATGTCGATCCAGGAATCCTCGTCCAGGGTCGCGGCGCCGAGCAGGCCGAGCAGGCTCTGGCCGAAGACGTTCTGCGAACGGGACAACCGCCCCCGCAGCCGGTTGAGCCGCCCGGCGGTCGGCGCGATCTCCTCGAGTTCTTCTACGGCGGGAGCGGGGGCTTCGACGACCGGCTCGGGCTCGGGCTCGGGCTCGGGCTCGGGCTCGGGCTCGGGCTCGGGCTCGGCGATGACCGGCATCGGCGCGGTCTCGGGCTGGATGACCGGGGCGGGAGCGGCGGGTTTGATGACAATCTTGGGCGGTGCCTCCGGGGTGATCGGAGCCTCCGGCAGGGCGACGTCGACGATCCCCCTGCTCACCGAATCCCGCGGGACCGACGCGTCGTCACCGACCCCCGGCTGGCCGTCGACCTCGGTGCGGTCGGCGACCGGGTGCACCGGCGGCTCGGCAACCTTGGTTTCTGCGGGCGCTTCGACCGCAGGCTCTTCGACCGCAGGCTCTTCGACCGCAGGCTCTTCGACCGGCGGCTCGACGAACGGGTGCTGGACCGCCGGAGTTTCGGTGGGCACCACCGGGAACGGCTTGGTGACCGGCGGCCGTGTCGGGCCAGGTGCGGGGGTGGGTGTGGGCGGCGGTGCGGTGGCGGTACCCGACCCACCCCCACCCGCGGAGAACGAGATGGACCCGCCGGCCTTGTACCCACCCTTGGGCGGCGGTCCCTCGGTGACCGGCTTGGCCTCGGCCGGCGGTGCGGCCTTCAGCGAGATCCGCCGGCGACGGCTCAGCATCAGCCCGACGCCCAGCACGACCGCCAGCACGGCGACAACAGCGATGACTATCCAGATCCAGATCGGCACCGACCAATCCTGACAGATCAGCCGCCGTCGAAAACCCGGTCCACGACCTTCCGGGCGCGGCGAGTCGCCCGCCGGTAGTCGTCGACGAACTCACCGGGATCCCCACCCGCCGGGTAACCCAGCGCGCGGGCCACCGCGGCCAGCTCCCGACCCTGCCGCGGGATCTGGTCGTCCGGCTTGCCGCGCACCAGCATGATCGCGTTGCGGGTCCTGGAGGCGACCAGCCAGCCGTTGCGCAACGCGGCCGCATCCGCTTCGGACAGCAGGCCGGCCTCCATCGCCGCGGCGATGGCCTGCAGGGTGTGCGGCGTGCGCAGGCCGGGAATCTGCGCGGCGTGCTGCAACTGCAGCAGCTGGATGGTCCATTCCACGTCGCCGAGGCCACCGCGGCCCAGCTTGGTGTGGGTGGTCGGATCAGCGCCGCGCGGCATCCGCTCGGTGTCGACCCTGGCCTTGATCCGCCGGATCTCCACGACGTCACGGGTGGATAGGCCGCCCTCCGGGTAGCGGAAGCTGTTCGCGGCTGCCATGAAGTCCGCGCCGAGTTCCTCGTCGCCGGCCACCGGACGCGCCCGCAGCAGCGCCTGGCGTTCCCACGGCGCGGCGAACCTCGCCCAATACACCCTGTACGACTCCAGGGTCCGCACCAACGGACCGTTCTTTCCCTCGGGGCGCAGGTTCGCGTCGATCTCCAGGGGTGGGTCCGGGGTCGGACGGCCGAGCAACCGGCCCATCAGGTCGGCGACGGCGGCGGCGTCGGCCCTGGCCTCCTGCTCGTCCTGGCCGGGCGCGGTCTCCCCCACATACATGACGTCGGCATCGGAGGAATACCCGAACTCGGCGCCGCCGAGCCGGCCCATGCCGATCACGGCCAGCCTGGCGCGGAAGCCGCCGCGTTCGGCGGTGACCTGTTTCACTGCTGCGTCGTAAGCGGCCTTGATGGAGGTCTCGGCCACGTTGGTGAGGCCGCGGGCGATGTTCGTCACGTCGATCAGACCGAGCAAGT
>Ga0207931_1000131_pt1 | contig 27639 bp, 26 predicted proteins | sample NGESurdeep092012_2_FD_184478 | JGI IMG/M metagenome (GOLD analysis project Ga0207931, IMG submission 184478) | Arctic peat soil microbial communities from Barrow, Alaska - NGEE Surface sample 415-1 deep-092012 (SPAdes) | ecosystem: Environmental > Terrestrial > Soil > Wetlands > Peat ...
GTTCGTGACCTGCACGACAATAAATAATAAACAATTCCATAAATTCATGAAAAGGATACTTTTTATTCCCCTGATTCTATTAGTCTTCAGTTGCTCTAAACCGCAGCCCAGGGGAGGGATAATATTCACTTTCGACGACCAGTCTGTCCGGAACTGGGTTGAATATCGCGATCTCTTCAGGAAATATGACGTGAAAGCAACTTTTTTTGTATCACGGCCCCAGCTCCTGGATCAGGGCCTGATAAGCGGACTGAAGATTTTGCAAAGTGACGGGCATGAGATTGCCTGTCATGGTTTAAATCATCTCGATGCAAGGTTATATCGCGGTTCTGCTGCCGGTTTTTATAAAGAGGAGGTAGAACCAGCGATCAGCTTAATGAATGAGATGGGATTTAAGATAGTCTCTTTTGCCTATGCTTTCGGACTGGCCCCTGACTCGGTTGATCAACTTCTGCTGAAACATGTGAAGTACCTGCGAAAGGCAACATGGAACATGTATAGTACATTAATCAGCAACTATGATAAAATTTATGCCAGGCCTGATTCATTCAATATCGTAAGTTCCATGGGAATTGACTGCAATTACAACATAGCCCTTGATAACATTGAATCAGGTATTCTCAGAGCCGAAAAAAATAACGAGGTTCTGGTGCTTCATGCTCATAAAATAGATGCCTCGGGTCTTGACTATACCATTAATCCGGCATACCTGGAACAGGTATTCAAACTATGTAAAAAGGATAAGATAAAAAGTTACAGGATGGAGGATCTGGAAGATTTCTTTAGCCATCGTAAGCTCAAAGATTCACAATGACTAATAACCCTCTTGTCCTCACACTTTATACCATGCACACTTTGCCTGTTGCCTGACGTCTGACGCTTGTCGCCTTCTTGATAGCAAGACATCGCGAAGCGATATGTTAATGCAGATTCGGCATCTTATCCCTTGTGATGACGTAAGAGAACGAGAAAAACGTATTCCACCAGGCGGATCCATTATGGGTTGTGGAGCGTGTATAATCGCCGTTCCAGGGCATAAACCACGACCACATATCTCCATATATCTTCATCTGGGAAGGATTGGGAGCTGAACCGCATTCAGAGAGGGCAATTATTTTACGGCCTTCAAATTTTTCCTTGACCCTGTTAAATTCAAAATACTGTGAGTTATGCTGGTTTTCACCAGGATAGATGTCCATTCCTACTATATCGACATAATCATTGCCCGGATACCAGTCAAGAGCATCAGCGTTGGTATTTGTTGTCCAGACCCATATCAGGTTGTTGAGGCCATGATAGTTGACCAGCCTGTCGTACATGAGATGCCACAACGCCTTGCATGGTGCTGCTCCCTTGGCTCCCCACCAGAACCAGCCTCCGGCAGCTTCGTGAAGCGGGCGCCAGATAACGGGTATATTGGCATCTTTGAATTCTTTCAGGTAAACTGCGATGGTATCTATATCCTTGACCATTGCTTTATATTCATCTGAATTGGTATCAGTAATTTTTGATACATCAAAAGTTGTGTTGGCAGTATAAAAGGATCCCGTTTTAGTCAGAGGATCGCGCCAGTGCCACATCAGTCCTACTATACCGTTATTATCCCACCACGCTTTACCCAGGTTGAACGGAGCTTCATATAGGATACTTGTTGAATTCCGGATAGTATGATCAATAAAATCGAAACAGGTCAATGCCGGCCATTTATTGGTCGCGGTATGCACCCATGTCGCCTCATCGATATTTGTACTGTAGGCGGCCATTGTTCCTGAAATGATGTTTGTGAGGAAGTTGGACTTCAGGTAATTATACAGGTTAACAGCCTGTGTCGAAGCTCCCGGGGTCACGAGGTTCGCATCAATATTAAATGTGAATTCGGGATCCGTATTGGGAACAATTTTTATGTAATCGATTATAAACCAGGTCCAATTTGGGGTGACCTTAATTAGATTGCTGCCTGCTTTCAGAATGACGGTAGCAAATTTTTTCTCGGAGAAAGCTGCAGATACTGGAAGCTCAAACGAGCCTTTAATGCTATTTATATCAACATCGCAGACTTTGCCTCCAAAGTTTGAAGTCGAATATCCTATGTAGAGGTCAAACTTACCAGCCGTAATGTTTTCCAGTTCAAAAGTCACGTAATCGGCAGCATCGGTAAAGTTTCCAACATAACCGGTTCCCGAAAAGCCACCTATGTTCGTCATTATGGAGTTTGTTGACGACATCAGTCCATACTCTGCTTCATATTTGCCGTTTGTAGGCTGAGGGTACTTTGTTGAGAATGAGAAAGTAACGGCATCAGCATAATTGCCGTCGAGATCCTTTACCGAATGAGCAGATACGCTGACATGATAAACCGTTCCTTCAGCAAGGGTAATGGCAATCGTTACCTTCGAACCTGAAACAGCAGCTGTTTTCGCTACTCCGTTTACTGTGATCTGATAGCTTGCATCCAGGGCAATGGCTTCATTATAATTTATATAAATACCGGCTGTAGCAGAGATCCTTGTTGCACCGTTTACCGGTAGTGTAGAGGTCATCAAAGGAGCGATAGTGTCACCGGGTAGCTTTTTCTTGCATGACGTGGCAGTCAGAGAAATTATCAGTAAGAAAACCAGATATTTTTTCATAAGTTTCTATAGAGTTAGGTGTCAGAGTACTTAAAATCACAAACAGTGTGTAAAAATAAATATAACAAATTTAAGATGATAAATTTAATCAAAGGCTTGTTTTTGTTTATTTTTCAGGTTTGGCAGGTTAATATGGAGAGGCTAATGGCTTATGGTTTGCAACGAACAGGTTGCCCTCGCTCACTCTTAAGCATCTCTTATTAAGAATCAAAATGATAATCATTTCCCGTCTCTCTTTAATCTGCTCTTACTATCTTTGTAATCATATTTGTCCATAAATCTCACATATTAAAAGGCAATGAAAACATACACCCAGACTGGCTTCTTCTCAATAATGGTAATGCTGCCGTGCCTCATAATCAGCATTGCATTGCTTTTTATTGTTGGTTTTGAACAAACCATTACTGTTGTAATTTTTAGCTTCTGCATATTGGCCCTTATTGTTTGCCTGTTGATATTCTATAAGCTGAAAATCATTATTGACGATACCCATCTGACCTTCATAATGGGAATAGGTCTTGTAAGGAAGAGTTTCCTTCTGTCGGAAATTGAGAACTGCACTCCTGTCAGAAATTCAGTCTTGAACGGCGTTGGAATCCATATGACATCTTCCGGATGGCTTTTTAATGTTTCAGGATTGAGTGCAATAGAGCTCTCGTTTAAAAACCGCAAAGCAATGATGAATATCCGGATCGGAACCGACCGGCCGGATGAAGTCGCAGAAGCGGTAAGAGCAAAAATCACAAACGTGCAGGCAGGATCATTTTATGAGAAGAGCGGGAGGCAAGGAATATTTCTTATCGTAGCAGTAATTACTGTATTAATTGGTATTTTAGTTTTAATATTTGTTTCCGGAGGCAGGGAAGCGAAAGTAGTTTTCTCGGATTCCTCATTGACCATCAGCGGGATGTACGGATTCGCTGTCAATTACACTAACATCATACAAGCCGACACCCTGCAGATACTTCCGGATATCAGGACCAGAACAAACGGTTTTGCAGCAGGTAACATCCTTAAGGGACACTTTAAACTGCAGGATAACTCAAAAGTCATTTTGTTTATCAGGAAGGGAACTGCGCCATATATTTTGATAAAAACAAAAGAGACAACGATTTATCTGAACTCCGGAAATCCATTAAAAACAAGGGAATATTATAAAAATATCAAAGACAGGATTGACCTGGATCATTAGCCCGACACCCGACACCCGATGCCTCACACCGATCACCGGCCTTATTGCTCCGTTTCCGGAGCTTCTGCCTCTGGTTTTACGGCTATCTTCGATTTCACATATTCCGACTGCTCAGTCAAACCGAACTTCTCTTTCGATGATGCAATGCCGTTTAATATCATGCCATTGAAATACGAAAGAATTTGCTGACGATACTGTCGCGGAATCGTATCACGAAAACTCACAATCATATCTATGCCTTTCCTGAAATTGTCCGGATTTTTTACCTTTTTAAGATAATTGGCGAAAGGCTGCAGAAGGTTGAACTTTTTGTTTCCAACCGGCAGGTTGTCAAAGCGTGTGGCAAGTGAATCAAAATCGTTTTCAGTGGCATAAGTGTATAATGTATTGTCGACGGCTCTCGATAATGCGCCTTTGACATGCTGTGATGATAATAGCTTTGCCTTCCCGAGAGCAGCCGTACTGTCGATGGGAGCCAGGGCAAGCAACGCATTGCCTGCCACCGAATATGAAGAATCATTAACAGATTTTATAAAAAACTCTCTGTACGTTTTGTTTTTGTACATTCCAAGTTCCTGGATTGCAGAGGCTCTTACAAGTGTGGAAGGATCATTTTTCGCCAGGTTCGCCAGGATTGGTTCAACAGATTTTTTAATCGAATCATCTCTGATATTCAGGTTCTGGATCGCGTATATCCTTAACCCCTGGTACTTGTCATCAATGGCACTTTTGAGAAGTTCAAAAGCTTTCGGATCATCCTTCTGATGTCTTGCTGCAAAATCGATGGCTTCCCGTCTGTCGAGATAGAGTCCTGCGTTTTTATACTGGAATATGTAATTATCGAGAGTCTTATTGTCCGTTTTCGTGCATAGGAGGATTTTATCTCCGTCGACATTTATAAGATCTGGCTTTGTATCGGCAGCGAAGGCAAATGTATCCGCTTTATTTTCGAGCCATACATTATATCTTTTCTTTCCGCCGCCCTGGTAAACATCTATTGCCACAGGCAGTTTAAAAATCTTATCAGCCTGGGTTTGTTTAACGTAGACCTTTGCTGATCGTTTTGCCTGATCATAATCATAGCTTATGGTGAGTGCAGGATGACCGCTGCCATAATACCACTGGTTCCAGAACCAGTTAAGATCCTGGCCGGTTACCTCTTCAAAGGCAAGGCGAAGCTCCTGCGCTTCGGCAGAATTGAACTTATATGTTGTAAGGTACAGATTCATGGCTTTGTCGAAAGCACTGTCACCGATATAGTTACGGAGCATGTTCAGTATCCTGCCCCCTTTCTGATAACTCACGGCATCGAACAGATCCTCACGGTCGCGGTAATAGAAGCGGACCAGATCTTTTTTCCCGCTGTTGCTGTACAGATAGTTCTGCATCGATTGGAAATTATGCTCATCACCTGCGTCTTTGCCATGCTGATACTCTTCCCACAGCGTTTCGCTCAGGTCGGCAAAAGATTCATTTAATGATATGTTGCTCCAGCTTTCGGTTGTGACATAATCACCGAACCACATATGAAAAAGTTCGTGTGAGATTACGTCTTCCCAGGAGTTGCCGTCAACCAGCTGCCTTGCATCCTGCTGAGCAGACTCGCCATGCACCGTGGCAGTTGTGTTTTCCATAGCACCCTCCACGAAATCCCTTACCACAATCTGGGCATATTTTTGCCACGGAAAATCTACCCCCGTTATTTTTGAGTAGAAGCTTATCATCTCCGGCGTCAGGCCAAATATCTTACTTGCGACAGGGGCATATTCTTTTTCAACATAATAGCTTACCTCCTTGCCTTTGTACTTGTCTTTAATGATAGAGTATTCTCCTGCAGCCATCATCATGAGGTAAGGGGCATGGGGAAGATCCATCTTCCAGGTATCAGTGCGTGTTCCGTCAGAATGTTTCTTCTGCTTCACAAGCAATCCGTTCGAAAGTGTCTGAAATTTAGCAGGAACCGTCATGCTGATCTCATCCGTTGTTTTTTGATTTGGCTTGTCAATTGTTGGGACCCATGCCGAATTGGACTCAGTTTCTCCCTGTGTCCACACCTGTGTGGGTTTGTTTTTATCTTTTCCAAGAGGATTGACAAAATAGAGGCCTTTTGCCCCCATTATTGCGGCACTACCTTTTGATTTTATCTCGTCAGGTTTGGAAATATAATCAATAAAGAGAGTATAGTTTTCTCCGCTACTGTAGGGTCTGTCAAGATTGATGCGAAGCTTTAAGCTGTCATAAGTGTATTTCAACGGAATATGTGTGCCGTCTTTTATCACTGACACCTCTTTTATCTCCATGCTTTTTGCATCGAGATTCACTGAATCTGTCGGATAAAAATGAGGTTTAAGGGTGATCCATGCTTTTCCGAACATATACGATCTGGAAAAATCGAAGCTGACATCCAGTTTGGTATGAATAAGGTCATTGATTTTTGTTGATGTAGCCCGGTAGAAGCTTTTCCAGGCTTCTGACTTCTTATTGTCAGTCTGTTGTGAGTAGCAGGCAGATGACAAGATCAGGAAGAGTACGATAATGGTTTTTTTCATGGCTTAACTTAAATATAACATTGAGGTAAAAGTAAACCAAAATATTATAAAAATCTTAAATTTGATCTGTTGGATCATTAAAAGCAGAACATTATCAATCCCCGTGTCTGTAAATCCTAAATCATATATCATGAACAGAATAATATGTAAGTTTTCGGTTCTTATGCTGACACTTAGCGTGTCGTATAATGCAGTATCTATGGATGATATCCGGCTGCTGCGATTCCCCGATATAAATAAAAACCTCATTGCCTTTGTGTACGCCGGGGATATCTGGACAGTCAATTCCACAGGAGGAGAGGCGCGCCTTCTTACATCGCACATGGGATTGGAGCTGTTTCCTAAAATATCGCCCGACGGACAATGGATTGCTTTTTCAGGCGAATATTCAGGGAGCCGTCAGATTTTTGCCAGATCTATATTGACGGCTGGCGTATTTTCCGCGATTATTTTTATGTTAATAACATGAATGGTGTTGACTGGCCAGCGATGAAAGAACGCTACAGCGTTCTGCTTCCATATGTAAGTCACAGAGCTGACCTCGATTATATACTTGACGAAATAATATCTGAATGCAATTCAAGCCACAGCTATGACAGCTGGGGTGACTTTGAAAGAGTGAAAAAAGTTGATAACGGGCTCCTGGGCGCTGAACTGACGGCCGATGCAACTGGCGAAAGGAATTGATCCATGCATTGAAAAAGCCGTTGAGGTCCTGCTTCAGGAGTTGAAAGATAAACCGGTTAAAAAGGTTGTTGAACCAGCAGCGCCAGATAGATCTAAATGGCACGAATGAATTTAAGATAAAAGTTAAAAGTCACAAGACAAAAGTGGTACAACGGTGTTATGGTACTACGGTATTAGGGTTTTACGGTTTTACAACTTAGCTCTTTTGCATCTTAATACCTTAATGCCCTAATGCCTTCATTCCGATTGCACGATCTTACATGATTCTTGCCAGGCAGAGCAACCCTATAATGAAGCTAACCAGAACTGTGGCAAACGCGAGCCACCGGATTTTTTCCCTGACCCTGTCGATGCTCAGAGCGCCGAAGATTAAAGCTGCCAGGCAGAATAGAAATGCTATGAGTGAAAGAGTGATGTGGTTCTGAAGGAATGAAGGGAAAAACTTCAGGTAATAATCTGATTTCTCATCAGGAGTAGCAAAGCGGGCAGAGTGCCGTACTATCATCCATGAGAACTGGATAACCATTGGAACTATTAGAAGGGCTAATGCCGTGATAAGCGTTACATTCTTTCCGGCAGAGGTTTCAGTTTCCATGTAAATTTCGAAAGACGAAGATAAACGGAATTACTTCTGAATCGCTTCCATGGAATAAGAAATTTTTGTGATTTTCGAATTCTGGTCCAGGGTAACAATATATCCGCTTTTTGAATCGAAGAATTTATCTCTTATAAAATACCATTTATTAGCTATTTTCAGATGCTCCTTATATTCCATGTGCATATCGTTCATTGGGTAAATCTTGTCCAGGCACGTCTCAAAGACCTTAGCGTTGATCGCGGTTTTTAAATAAAAGTCTTTTCTTACAAGTGATAAAAGTGTATTCATACTGTCAGGCCGGCTTTCAATTAAAAATATTGCCCCATCCTTTATATTGAATATATAGTTTGTATAGGAAGACGTCTCATCGGTAAACGAAAAGCCGGCTTCGACTTTATAAAAAGTGCCGTTAAAGACCTTCGCCAGCGTATCCGACACGATCTGTGTCTTATCAATGCTGATTTTCGATTTAATAAAAGTATCGAGCAATGAATTATCTTTTTCAGGTATCTCCTGTGCAATTATATTTATGCTCAGGAAACTCAGGGTCATAATAAGGCAAATGGATTTTTTCATGGCAGTTTAGTTTTTATCTAAAGTACACCTATAACCGTGAATTCAAAAGAAATCTCTCAATATTCTATAAATTAAATATCTGCACTTACTTTCTCCTTTTGCCTTTTAACTTTTGTCTTGCCTTTCGCCTTTATTCTGGATATTTAAAACTAAATTGCTTTTAGACTGAATTAGGTGTAACTTAGTGTAAGCGCGTAAAACTAACAACAAATGCAGACCGGAAATTTCATCAGAAAATTTACATTGAGCTGGATTATTGCACTTACAGGGTTTTTGCCAGGCTGTAAAAAAACAACTGAAGAGGCAGAAACAATTCCATATGAATACCTGGATGGCAAGATTGCTTTTTCCCAGATGGATGGTAAAATAATGATTATAGATGCTGATAAGAAGACAACCACCAGGGTTAATACGAAAGACAATGCTGGTATCTGGGAGGGTTCTGTTTCTTTTTCTCCTGATGGCGGGGGATTGGTTTATTCTGCTTATGACTTTAAATATGGCGTAGGATATCAGATATTTACTATGTCTGCAACTGGTGAAAATTATTTTCAGGTAACGAGTCCTGAGGCTGGCAACAATTCCATTCATAACTTCTGTCCGGTATGGAACTATGCAGGCACGAAGTTATTTTATATAAATGGTGCCGTGAACTCAGGTAATGTTTTCAGCATATTGCCTGACGGAACTCAAAATACCAAGGTTACCGATTTCGAAGCTTATGGTAAAGTATCTGTTTCGAAGGATGGGAATCGGATAGCACTGGCTTATTCAAAAGGTGAATTTGAAATTCCTCAGGGCATAGATATTTACAATATAGAGAAAGATTCACTGGCAAAGATTACCCACAATGATAGCACTATTTCGGCTTATAGTCCGGTATTTTCGCCCGATGAGAAAAAAATAGCCTTTGTTCAGCGTCATGGACCAGGTGAATTCGGTAATCCGCCCTACTATTTCAGAATCCTGACAGTAAATGTTGACGGAACAGATGAAAACAAAGTTACAGAGCTTCCATTTATATGGTATATTGATGATACATATCTGAACTGGTCGCCGGATGGAACAAAGCTTATCTTTAACTTTGGAAGCGGTTTTAACAATGATCCAGGTTCACATATTTTTCTCATTCATTCCGATGGAACAGGTTTGGTTCAAATTACCAATCATGAAGGTTATGACGGTGCTCCTTCCTGGGTAAAATAAATCATCTTTACTTTTACCTTTTGCCTTTTTCCTTTTGTCTTTTTCAGTCATATCTTTAATTTTGGTTAATCATCAAATTTCATATCGTGGAAAAAATTATTCATTTATCAGATTTGCATGTCGGATATGAAGATTGTAGCGCTAAATTTCGTGCTATTGTTAACAACATTACATTTCTGAAACAACCCGCAAAAAATTATATCGTTGTGATTACCGGCGATATTGTTAATAATGCCAATCATAGTGAGTATATAGATGAAGCAGTTGAAGCTATTGAACAGCTAAAAGAACGCGGATATAAGGTATTGGTTGTTCCCGGTAACCATGACTATGGTACCGGCGTTGAGGGAGATAAGAAATTTGTTGATTTGTTTAAAGAAAGGTATTTCAAATCGGGGGAAATGTCTTATCCGAAACTCGATATTATTGATAAAATTGCTTTTATGGGGCTCGATTCCACAGCCGAAGAACTGCATTGGAATGATCGTTTCTTTTCCGAGGGCGAATTAGGTGATGGACAGTTAAAACGATTAATGAAAATGTTGAATAAACCGGAAGTTGCCAGCCGTAAGAAGGTAGTATACTTACATCATCATCCGTTTGATTTTAAGCTTGGAATGCAGCTTAAGGACCACGACGATTTAAGAAAAATCATTGAAAATAAAATCGATATGATTTTATTTGGGCATTACCACGCTGATTCTGCCAGTGCCGGAAAAATATTTCATGGCGTGTGGGGCATTACACGCTGTTATAATGCCGGTTCCTCGACCCATAAGAATGCCGATGTCGGATTTCAGAGAATCATTGATTTATCTTATGCCGATCCCAGGATGGATTACGATGGGAATTTCATCTAAAGGAATGAATGGGCCAGTCACCTGGACTGACGCTCATGTACTCGCCCCCCAGCCCCTCTCTTGATTCACCCGTACTCACCCCCCAAGCCCCCTACATTCGTAAAGAGGGGGAAACGAAGGGGGTTATTCGTATAATGCCACATTCGTGGCAATTCTATATATTTAAGCGTTCAAATTTCTACCATGGGAAAACACAGATGGGGCATTCTGGCTCCGGGGAAAATGTCGGTAAAATTCAGCAGGGGATTACAGCTTCTGGAGAACGCCGAAATATATGCGGTGGGTTCTAGAGACCTTCAGCGCGCTAAAAAATTTGCTGAGGAATTCGGATGTAAAAAATATTATGGCAGCTATGAAGAACTTGCGTCTGATCCGGATGTGGAAGTAGTATACGTTGCTTCTCCTCATTCCTGTCATCGGGAACACACTTTATTGTGCCTGAAAAACGGGAAGAATGTAATTTGCGAAAAGGCTTTTGCAATGAACTGCAGCGAAGTCAGCCAGATGATCTCAGAAGCAAAAAAACGAAAGCTCTTTCTTATGGAGGCGCTATGGCCTCCTTTCCAGCCAAATTATAAGAAAGCATCAGAGATAATCAAATCTGGGGTACTGGGGAAAATATACCACCTTTATGGATATTTCTCCTTTATACCTCCATTTGATCCGCTCGATCGCAAATTCAACCTTTCTCTCGGCGGGAGCTCACTCCTTGATATTGGCATATACCCGGTTATTGATGCACTCACTTTTATGGGAGTCCCGGCTGATGTCAAAGCTTCGGCAGCCTTTTCACCCACAGGATCGGAAGAATCGGTAAGCGCTGTTTTCCGCTATCAGGACGGACGCATGGCTGCTTTATACAGTTCCTTCAATACAAGCATCGGGATCGGCTGTGAGATCCTTTGTGAAAAAGGGAATATGACCGTTTCGAGGGGGAGAGATATGAACCAGCGCGTTCTGCTGGAGCTTCATGGCCATGAAAAACAGGAATTTGTGTTTTCGCCACCGGCAATGGGCTACCACTGGGAGGCAGAAGAGGTGATGAAGTGCCTCGACGATAAAAGGACAGAGAGCCAGGTAGTCCCGATTTCATTCAGCATTAATCTCATAAAAACACTTGACAGAATACGCGAAGAAGCAGGAATAATTTTCCCTGGTATAGACTAATACCGTTTGATTGCATGATTGCGTGATCGCACGATTGCACGACCAATAAATGAGCTATTCCGCACCAGATATTAAATCCGAGGCTGCTTTCTACAGGAAGAAGTTCCTTCTAAGCATTATTATTCCCTCTGTTATGGTTCTCTTCATGTGGCTTGTAAAAATTACTGAAACTCTCTTTGAGACAGATATTACAAGCCTTGGAATCTATCCGCTGGAAGCAAAGGGACTTCCCGGAATTATTCTCTCTCCGTTCATTCATGAAAACTTCAGGCACCTGCTTAATAATACACTGCCGCTCTTTATGATTTCTATAGCACTCTTCTTCTTTTATTCAGAAATAGCCCTTAAAGTATTATCATGGACCTGGGTTCTTACAGGATTGCTTGTGTGGTTTGGCGGCAGGGAAGCCTGGCATATCGGGGCAAGCGGATTGGTTTACGGACTTGCTTCCTTCCTGTTTTTCAGTGGCATTATACGGCGCTATTACAGGCTGGTTGCATTATCTCTGCTTATAGTTTTTCTTTATGGTGAAATGGTCTGGGGTATCTTTCCCGGTGTTTATCAGAACGTCTCCTGGGAATCTCATATGCTCGGGTTCATTTCAGGGATCATTCTTGCAATATGGTACCGGAAGGAGGGTCCGCAGGAACCTAAAGTTGAGTGGGGTAGTGAGCCAGACGAGATAGAGATTATTAATGAGGATGAATCACAATCATCAATTCAGGAATGATTTCAGGATTTCCCGACTGCAAGACCGCAAGACAAAAATTCCCTTTTAGTGCAGTCGTATTGAGTTATTGAGTTAATTTGTGAGGAAATTATACATAATATTTCAATGGATCTGTCGGTTGTCATAGTATGTTATAAGGGATGGAATCGGCTTGCCAAATGCCTCGATTCGCTTAATACTTTCTCCGGAAACAGGTTCAGCATGGAAACCATTATTGTCGATAACAATTCAGGTGATGATGATTTTAACAAGCTCGAAGAGAGATTCATAAACTTCAGGTTTATCAGGAACAAGATCAACGGAGGCTTTGCAAACGGATGCAACCTTGGCGCCTCTTATGCTTCTGGGGAATACCTTCTCTTTCTTAATCCCGATACCGTAGTGATGGAGTCTGAAATTGAAAAGCTTCTTGCAGGAGCCAGGACAGATACTTCATTTTATATTGTCTCATGCAGGCAGGTTCGGGAGGATGGAAGTGATTCAAAATTTAATGGTTCATTCCCCGGCCTCTTCAGTATCCGGAACAAGCCGGTTGCATCAGTGGATAAAAAAAATGGAATTGTCAGTGTCAGTTTTCCCGATTGGGTTTCAGGATCGGTAATGATGATCAATAAAGATATTTTTTTGAGCCTTCACGGATTTGATGAAGATTTCTGGATGTATTCGGAGGATGTTGACATTTGCAGAAGAGCCCGTAATTCAGGAGGAGAAGTGGCTTACTTCAGCGATATAATAATTGAGCACAGCCATGGCGGCAGCTCAAGAATAAACCTCCGGACAACCTATGTTACCAAATGCGAAGTCCAGGTTTCAAGGCATGTTTATATTTATAAACATAAATCAGGGACCGAAAAAGTATTAATGCACTCACTGATAATAGCCGACAATATTCTGACCGGTCTGCTGGCGGCGATCGCAGGATTAATACTGTTCTTTATTCCGAAATTGTTTGTGCGCATACCTGTTTTTCTAAGGATGGCAGGCTATTATTGCGGGGTTGCAGCCAGGAGATCATGGATAAGTCCGCGTTCAGTGAATTTCGGACGAACAGAAGAAAGAGGTAATTTTTAATAAAAATATTTGCTTCAGTGCACGAAAGATTCAGATACAGAGATGCAGATGAAATCATCGGGAAGGCAAAAGAACTTGGGTTCGTCCTCCCATTCAGCAATGATCTCTCACCTTTGCTGGATCCATTGACAATCGCTGGTTATTCCATTCAAAACCGTTTTGTGGTTCAGCCTATGGAAGGGTATGATTCTGAACCTGACGGATCCCCTTCATCTCTGACAAAGAGACGTTATCTCAGATATGCTGAAGGAGGAAGCGGTATAATCTGGTTTGAGGCAACAGCAGTTTCGGCAGACGGGCGATCAAATCCAGGGCAGCTTATGATTACCAGCGGCAACCTTGAATTTTACAAATCACTGGTTTCTGAGACCAGAATGGCCGCCTCAAAAAAAGGTTTCAACCCGATCCTTGTAATACAACTTACTCATTCAGGCAGGTACAGCAAGCCGGGAGGAAAGCCAACACCGAAGGTTGTTGCGCTCAACCCGGTTCTGGACAAAACGGAACCCTGTATTCTTACGGATAGCGACCTCCGGCAGATCCGGGAGCAATATATCGCTTCTGCAAAACTTGCCGTGGAAGCAGGATTTGATGCAATTGACATTAAAGCATGTCATGGGTATCTGATAATAGAATCGTTATCAGCAAAAGGAAGAATGAACAGCATTTACGGCGGAGCCGATCCAATAACAAGATTCCGGTTCATGCTCGAAACCATTGATCTCATGAGAGAGGAAGCGGCAGGAATAATGATTACAACAAGATTAAACATTTCAGATTGCTATAAGGGCGGGTTTGGCGTCGATAAAAACGACCAGCCCGACTTCTCCGAACCCTTGCTTCTTGTCGAAGAGCTTCTCAAGCGAGACGTACGGCTGATAAATATAAGCATGGGAAGCCCTTATTTCAATCCACATGTAACCCGGCCTTTCGACACTCCCGTTCCCGGCATACCATTTCCTGACGAGCATCCTCTTGAGGGTGTAATGAGGATGATCACCGGTACCTCAATATTTCAGAAAAGATTTCCTGAAATCAGTTTTGTTGGGTCAGCATATTCCTACCTGCGGCATTTTGCTCCCAACGTCGGCGCCGCAGTAATCAAAAACAACGGGTCCTCTTTTATCGGTTTCGGGAGGAACTCATTTGCATATCCTTCAATGCCGGCTGATATCATGAAATATGGCAAGGCAGATCCTGCAAAATTTTGCATTACATGCTCGGGATGTACAAGACTCATCAGCAATCTGAGGCATGGCGGATGTGTGATCAGGGACAGGGAGATCTATGGTGCTGAACTGAAAAAACTAATTGCCGATGGAAAATGAATTAATTCACCTGCAGGGTTTTGATATCAGGTGTCTCAGTGTGAATACACTTGTTATAGGCAGTGGAGCAGCCGCTTTGAATGCCGCAGTTTCTCTTCATTCATTGGGGCAGCATGACCTTGTGATTGCCACATCGCAATGGGGGGGAGGAACTTCGAACAATGCCGGGTCGGACAAGCAGACTTACTACAAATTGTCGCTCAGCGGAACTCAGCCCGATTCAGTTCCTGAAATGGCAGCAGACCTTTTCAATGGAAGATGCATGCATGGCGATATTGCACTTTGTGAAGCACAGGGATCTGTCGAGGCATTCATGAATCTTGTCAGACTAGGAGTGAAATTTCCACATGACAGGTTCGGAGCCTGGGCCGGGTATAGAACGGATCATGATACCCGTTCAAGGGCCACATCTGCAGGCCCGTATACGTCAAAAAGAATGTTTGAAGCGCTGGCCGGAGAGGTGAAAAAACGTAAAATAAGGATACTTGACCGGCACCAGGTAATTTCACTTCTTACTGATCATGTTAAATCGAGAGTAATAGGTGCTATTGCAATAAATACAAGAGAGAAGGATCCGTCAAAAGCATTCGTTCTTTTTAATTGTGAAAATATAATCCTTGGAACCGGCGGACCTGCAGGGATTTATGAGACAAGTGTTTATCCCCTCTCCCAGAGCGGATCGATCGGAATGGCTTTTAAAGCAGGTGCTTCAGGGCAGAACCTGACTGAATCGCAGTTTGGAATCGCATCGGTAAAGTTCAGATGGAACCTTTCGGGCAGCTACCAGCAGGCTATCCCTGCTTATATTTCAACTGATAAAAAAGGATGTGACAGGAGGGAGTTCCTTAACCAGCTTTTCCCGGATTACCGGTCACTTACAAAAGCAATATTCCTGAAAGGATACCAGTGGCCTTTTGATCCCAGGAAGATAGAGGGACTCGGATCTTCCCTGATCGATCTGCTGGTTTACAGGGAAATTACGGAAAAGAAACGAAGAGTTTTTCTTGACTATACTGCAAATCCTTCATTTGGAGAGTCGCTGGCCTTTTCGCCCGACAAACTTGATCCTGAAGTATATGATTACCTTAAAAATTCGGGCGCCCTTAAGAAAAGTCCTCTTGAAAGACTTCTTGCAATAAACTTCCCGGCGTATGACCTTTATAAGGAACATGGAATAGATCTGTCGAAGGAAATGCTTGAAATTGCGGTCTGCGCGCAGCATAATAATGGGGGACTGAAAGGAGATATCTGGTGGGAATCAGATCTGAAGCATCTTTTCCCTGTTGGCGAAGTAAATGGTTCCCATGGTGTTTATCGTCCGGGCGGTTCTGCACTCAATTCCGGGCAAGTTGGAAGTTACAGGGCAGCGTGGCAGATTTTCAGAAAGTATAAAAATACGGTCAAAGAAACGGATATCTTCCTGAAGCAGTCAAAGGAAGAGATTGAAAAAGAACTATTGCTGGCAGGAAAATGGATTGCGGCAGGAACCAGGCATGAAAATAAAAAGTACCTGCTTGAAATACGAAAGAGAATGTCAGAGGCTGGTGGCATAATCAGGAATCTCAGCAGGGTTGCATCAGCGGCATTTGAAGCCGGAGAAACGCTGAATAATCTGACTGACTGGATCGGGGCTGGATCGGTCAGGGAGCTTGCTAAAACATTCCAGCTTGCGGATCATTGCCTGACACATTTCGTTTATCTTGAGGCAATAAGGGAGTACCTGGCAGGCGGTGGAAGAAGCAGGGGATCTTATCTTGTTACGGGAGATGATAATGAAGCCATTGATCTGTCAGGTGAAAGCATTGACGTCGCAGGACTCTGTAATTATGACAGGGAGATTGAAAGAGATATACTTGAAGTAAATTACAGGGAAGGAAAAGTATTCAGTAAGCTTGTAAAACCAAGGGAAATACCTGCGCAGAATCTCTGGTTTGAAAAAGTGTGGAAAGATTATCTGGAAGATAATTCTGAAGGGTGTTGACTGATTTGATCAAATTACTACCTTTATCGCCATATTTCCGTTGAACCTGAAAATTAGCTAGGATGAATAATAAACCTGTAGCAGCCATTACAGGCGCCAGCAGGGGGATAGGGAGAGCGATTGCGGTTTCCCTGGCATCTGAGGGTTTTGACATTGCGGCAATATCCCGTTCTGTCGACAGCGAAGGCATTGGAATACTCAGGACGGCAGTTGAAAAAATGGGCAGGGAGTTTTTTCCGGTAGGTCTTGATATTTCATGTACGGGTTGCCAGGTGGAGGTTGTCAGGGATATCCTTAACAGGTATGGGCGGATTGATATCCTGGTTAACAATGCAGGTGTTGCACCTCTTCAGCGGAACGACCTTCTTGAAATGACTGAAGAGAGCTATGACAGGGTCATGAACATAAACCTTAAAGGACCGGTATTCTTCGCACAGAAAATTGCTAAGGAGATGATCTGGCTGAGACAGCAGATAACCGGATATAATCCCATAATTATTTTCATCACTTCTGTTTCATCCACCCGGTCGAGCACAAACAGGGCAGAATATTGTTTGTCAAAGGCGGGGTTAACTATGGCTTCCACCGTTTTTGCCGACCGCCTGGCGAATGATGACATCAAGGTTTTTGAAGTAAGGCCTGGTATTATCCAGACTGATATGACAGTTAAACAAAAAGATAAATACAACAAACTGATATGCGAAGGGCTCATTCCGGAAAAGCGATGGGGATTTCCTGAGGATATAGGCAAAGCTGTTGCATCACTCGCCAGGGGTGACTGGGATTTTTCGACCGGGATGGTTTTCGAGATAAGCGGCGGGCTAAACATTCAAAAATTATAAATCTCTTTCTTTATTTTTATTGATATCGGTCTTTTCTAATAATTTTATTAGAAAATGGAAGTAAGGTTATTACCCTTGTTATTCAAATATCTATAATTATTCTCCAGATTATCCCCTGTCCAATTTCCCCTAACCCTTTATACACATTTATTTTGAAATCTTTTAACCACAGGGTATCACAGTCTGCCCCGATCTATCGGGGGAGTTACACAGGGTAATTCACGGAGTAAATGTTTAAATTAATAAGGAGATTCCTCGCTGACCACCTTCGCTGAAGCTTCGGTGTTCGAAGCGCTCCATTATATCAAAAATGCTTGTCATTCTGAGCGGATCCACCGGCTGGCGGAGAAGCGAAGAATCTTTTTATTGTTTCAAAGTTATTTGGTTATAAGTGATTATTCTCATTTCCTGATTAATGTTTTGGAAAAGTCATAAATCATGACAATCTTGTATTGATAAAATACAAGTTTTTATGGGTAAAATAATTTCCGGTGAGAACAACAGGCAGAAACTGGTTTCTCAGGGTTTCCTTATTCCATTCATTCTTATCAGCAGTCTCTTCTTTCTGTGGGGTATTGCTCATGGTATGCTGGATACATTGAACAAGCATTTCCAGGATATGCTTCACATGTCGAAAGCGCAATCCGGGATGATACAGTTTTCAGTGTATACCGCATATTTCTTAATGGCGCTTCCGGCAGGATTTTTTATGAGACAATTCGGATATAAGAAGGGCATTATATTGGGCCTATCTCTTTTTGCTTCAGGAGCATTTCTGATTGCTGCAACAACATCATTTGAATCGTTCTGGATTTTTCTGATATGTCTGTTCATAATGGGATGCGGACTGGCAACTTTGGAAACTGCAGCTAATCCATATACCACCAAACTGGGGCCAAAAGAATCTGCTGAACGACGGATAAATTTTTCACAATCATTCAATGGATTGGCATGGGTGATTGGCCCATTGATCGGCCTTTTTATATATGGAAATAATAGTAATGTAGCAGGTGAGAAACTCAGTTCAATGATCTTGCCTTATTCAATTATCGGAGGAACAGTTTTACTGGTTGCCGTTTTATTTGTTCTGACAAAACTACCTGAGATTCAAGAGGAAGAAGATCCCGGCATTAAAACCGGCACTGTTTCTGCAGGGGGGTTTACTGAAATCAAGCCGCTTAGTAAACAGCGGCACTTTGTACTGGGAGTAATAGCACAGTTTTGCTATGTGGCCGCACAAACCGGAATATTTAGTTATCTGATCAATTTTGTTACAGATGTTAATCAGCATCCACATTTTGCTGTTGCCTATGGGCCATATTTCCTGTCAATCGGTTTTGCCTTATTTATGATTGGTCGTATGTCGGGCAGCTTTTTCATGAAATATCTGGAACCAAAAAAACTGCTGGCATTTTACGCTTTAATGTGCTGCCTGTTGTTACCGGTGGTCAGTATCAGGGCAGGCTGGACCTCTCTGATTGCGCTTTACGGAGTTTTCTTTTTCATGTCAGTTATGTTTCCAACAATTTTTGCCCTGGGTATAAAAGATCTGGGGCCTAAAACAAAAAAGGCTTCATCATTTATTGTAATGTCAATTGTCGGTGGAGCAGTATTCCCGCCGGTTATGGGTCTTATAGCTGATAAATTCAATATGTCTGTAGGATTTTTTGCTCCAATCCCGTTTTTTATTTTCATCCTTTATTATGCTCTGAAAGGAAGTATCGTAAGGGAATAATAATTTCGCCTATCAGGCTGACAGCAACGTAAAATAACGGATATGCCATTCTTACAGAGGAGCTTAAAATTGCCAGGGACAAATCTGAAGAGAGCGACCGTGAAAAGTCTTTTAATGCCGGTTGTGTGGAATATCTTACCAAGCCGGTCAGGAGAGATGACCTTCTGAATCTTGTATCAGATTTTGCAAATAAAAAATCCCTGCTAACAGATCATTCCACAGGCCGGATTCCATGTTATGTTTGGGATTGTATATACTTTTAATTAGCTTATACAATTTATTATATTTAACTTTAATATGATTTATGGATGGTGAAAGTCAGGTAAAAGCATTGTGTGAGTGTGCAATTCTGCGTATTATTTTTAAAATGCTTTTGTGACTGACGAGGCTGTGGCATAAGTATGGTTTAGGTTTTTAGATAAGTAGCAGAAGGTTACAGCAGAGGAAATCCTCTAAGAAAGGTACAGGGTGCACGGTATACGGAATTTGTAATCTGGCTTCTTCCCTGAACCGTGTGCCATGTGACGTGTACCATTTGAATACCCTGTTCTGAAATAAAAAAGGAGTAGAAACTATGAAAAGATGCATTCATTTTTTATCATTAATCCTGGTAATTTTAATTGCTTCATGTTCAGCCATCAGGTACAACCGGGGTTACAGATATGATGATGAATTTCGTGGCGGCGCCAGGAATTATATCAGGGTAAGTATAAAGCCTGAGGAAAGGCGGACGGAGATTGGGGTTGCCAGAGTTATCATAGAAAAGGAAGTAAAAGGAAGCCTTGAAAATGTGAAGGCCTATTTTGTAATTTCCAGGACTCCGTCGAGTTTTAAATCAGAGAAGACTGGTTATATGAAGGTTGGTGATCACAAGTTTGAGCTCAGCATTGAAGATCCGATATCGGCATTAAGGACAAAAAGTGTGGCTACTATGTCGGGTTTTTCCAGGTCGGACAGCACGGGAGTTGAATCGGAACAGTCGGCGGATATAGAGACGAGAGTATGGAATGAAGACAAGTTTATACTTAATCTATCGGGTGAGATAGTGTCAGAAGTTTTAGAAGCGAGGGAAGTTATATTTCGTTTTTATTTCGGGCCTATACCGGTGACATACAGGATTACGGGGTCGACTCTGGAGGAGTTGCAGGAAGCATTGAAATGACTTCAATGCGAAGTTACAAATCAAAAATGCGGTCTTGCAGAAACTGCAAAATATAATTCTATCTTCCCGTTTCAGAACCCTTTGATGTAACTTTCCCAACGCCATAAACAATTTAGCAAAAATTTACTACTAACTAAAAACTATAATACTATGAAAAACAATTTATTTACTATTCTTCTTATCAGTTTATTAGCTATCGCCTGCAATAATCAAGAAAAAGCTAAAGTCTTCGATTATGGGCGAGTAGAAAATATGAAATACATAAATTCGTACTTTGACTTTGAAATTACATTGCCTGACAATTGGAAAGTCCAATCAAAAGAACAACTTAATGACTTAAATAATAAAGGCAGGGATCTCATGGCTGGAGATAATGAGACAATGAAAACTTTCTTAAAAGCTTCTGAAATTAATTCCGCTTTTCTTTTGTCTGCAAATCAATATGAGATAGGCGCTCCAGTGGATTTTAATCCAAGTATAGCAATTGTAGCTGAGAATATTAAGAACTCCCCTGGAATTAAAAGCGGAAGTGATTATTTATTTCAAGTAAGAAAATTATTAAGACAATCCCAGGTTAAGTACGATTATACGGATAGTGTATTTTCAAAGGAGACCATCAATAAAATGGATGTTTACAAAATGAATGCAGAATTGAATAATATGGGGTTAAATATAAAACAAATATATTACTCTTCAGTTTTAAAAGGATTTAGTCTTGGTATTATCATTTCATTTAATAACGATCAACAAAAAACTGAATTACTAAAATCAGTGGCTTCACTAAAATTTAAATAATAACTTTTGCTAACACGGACAATAAAGCTTATAACAATTATTTACCAGGCCGTCAGGTGTCACAGGGGACTCGTGACAGTATGAACTTCTTTGAAATGGTTCTTTACCTGAAAATGCTTTTATTGATATGAAAAAAACAGGGATATTGATTATTGTAATTTCAGCATTATTATCAGGCTGTGGGGTTTATAATCCTTTAACATGCGATATTCCTCTTATAAGCAACAAGCATGATATACGAATAGATGGCGGACGATCCCTGGCTGAAGCTGTAGGTGCAACTATATCATATGGCCTTACTGATAAAGTTGCACTACAATTTGCAGGCAGCAAATCTAGCGAGAAAAATAACTATTATTTCCAGCTGGCTCCGGGGTATTATAAAAATCTTGGGAATCAAAAAATTATGGAGATTTATCTTGGATATGGAACAGGAACCGGTTACTCTTATAATGATCCTCATCCAGGGCATATTCAAGGCGACTATCAGCTATATTTTGCTCAGATTAATATAGGTAAGATTAATACCAAATTTGCGCATACTGATCTTGGGCTTGGATTTAAAACAGGTTATTTGCATTCAAACCTGGTTGATGCCGGTTATTATGCCCCTTCTTCTTCAGGCAACTATAAATTTGATTGTGCAACTTTTGAGCCTCACGCAATTTTGCGATTTGGCACTGAAAATATTAAAATCAATTTTAAACTTGCAGGCTGCTTTATTGTTAAATTTAATAATATACCAGAGTATTATCCATATTTTTATTTTAATGCCGGTTTAGGCTTGAACTTCAACTTCTAGCTGATTATAAAAACAACTGCGAACACTCAACACGGACAATAAAGGTTATAAGCCATTAATTCCTGCACCAAAGACAAAAGAATTATTTAACTATGACAACTTCAGTATCCTTTGAAAGATCCTTGATTGCCCCATGTGGTATAAATTGTGGAACCTGCATGGCCTTTCTCAGAGTCAAAAACAAATGTTATGGTTGCTGGGTGGATTTTGACTCGAAACGTAAGACCTGCAATGAGTGCAAGATTAAAAATTGTGAACTGCTCGCAAAGACATCTTCAAAATTTTGTTACGAGTGCAAAATATTTCCCTGTGAAAAAATAAAACATATAGACAAGAGATACAGAACAAAATACAGAGCGAGCCTAATCCAAAATCTTGTTACGATAAAAGAAACCGGAATTACAACCTTCCTTGAACTTGAGGTAAAAAAGTGGACTTGCCCGAACTGCGGATCAACTTTAAGCGTTCACCGTGACCATTGTCTGGTCTGCTCGTTCGAGTTAACCTGACGGCTTATAGACATGCTTACTTTATTGCTGAAGCGTTATGTCCTATAAATAACTTCTCCAATGTCGAAAAGAACAAGCACACTCCGCTTACTTCTCAGAACATTCAAAAAACTATCATTCAATTAAAAAACAGTGGCTCTTGTGATTTTTGACCCGGATATGTTACTAATTGGATAAAATGTGATCACTGATTGATTTATTTACCAAAAAGTAACAGCATGAAAGATGACAGATCATAGACAAAAGGAACAATTCCTTGATATTTTAGAGAAAAATATTGGGATAATTCTAAAGATTGCAAGAGCATATTCAAAGACAGTTCATGATAAAGAGGATTTGATTAATGATATCACTCTTCAACTTTGGAAATCATTTGGACGATTCAATGGGGACTCCAAGATATCTACCTGGATTTATCGTGTGGCAATAAACACATCGATGAATTATAGACGAAAAAGGGAAAAAGACAAATTGTTTTTCCTGGACGATCTAAAACAATTTGAAAATCTAAATTGGATAATTGAGCAACCGGACTCATCAAACTCAGAAGTTTTATACCAGTGCATTGATGAGTTAAATCAACTGAATAAAGCAATAATATTGCTCTATCTCGACGGTAATTCGCATGATGAAATTTCACATATAACCGGAATTTCAAAAACTAATGTCGGAACAAGAATTAGCCGGATAAAAGAAGAAATAAAGAATTTAGCGACCACAAAAATTTAACAATAATGGAATTATTGGAATTACAAGATATATGGCAAGAGTACGATAAAAAAATATCGGAAAATACTCGTCTTAACAAAGAAATATTAAGGGTGATATTACTTTCAAAACCCCAAAGAAGATTTAACTGGATTAGAATTAAAGCAGGATTAAATATTTTTTCTCCAATTCTGTTTGTAGCGTTATTATTAGTTCTGGATGTTCAGTTTCGTTTAGGTACCAGGTTTTACATCGGATTATGTATGTTTTTGCCCGTATATGCTATTGCATATATCTGGGATATCAGATATTTCAAATTGATCCGTAATGTTGATTTTTCAATGCCGGTTTTATCTATTAAAAAAGTAATTGCTGAACTGGAGAAATATAAGATTAAAACGACACGATTTAGATACCTGTTAATGCCTTTTGCTATGGCGGGGTTTCTATTAATGATTATTCAGAAAATCAATATTAGTTTTAATCTGGTATCAGCTATACCATTGCTATTGATTATCCTGGTTTTTATTTCATCGTTCTATTTTACTTTTAAATATTCAATTTATGAACGATTTAAAAAACTTAATAAAGAGATTGACGCGATAGAACAGCTTGAAAAAGAATAATTGCCGGGCAGTCAGCGAGCATTGAAACCGTCATTTCTAAAGTATTTCTGCTACATTAATTAAAATGCGAGACAAAAGATTTCTGGCAGAGCATCGTGGGGGACCTCTTATAAAAGAGCAGCATATTCAATTAATTAATTGGGCTTGCGATTGCTCAGAAAATGTATTACCACTATTTGGTGAAAAATCAGATGAACGGCTTATATATGCTCTTTCAATTGCTAAAGACTGGGCAATTGGAAAAGCTACAGCAGGAGACGCAAGAAAAGCATCATTAAAAGCAATAAATGTTGCAAATGAATCTTCAAACCCGGTTTCAATTGCAGTAGCTCGTGCAGTCGGACACGCTGTTGCCACAGCTCATATGGCTGACCATTCATTAGGTGCAGCATTGTATGCTTTAAAAGCTGTGAAAAATGCAGGTAAATCAGTGGATGAAGAACGAAAATGGCAAAATGAACAATTGCCATCAGAAATAATGGATCTTGTACTTACCTCAAGGGTCAAGAAAGAGAAAGTCTTCAGGTTATAATGAAACTGATGGCGGAGTAAGGACAATGGTAACCTAACGGTTTAGAATTATAGTACAATCTGGCTCGATTATTGCACTCAATCCAGGAGAATTTAAATGCGAAACCATATATATTCTTTTCTGTTTTCAGCTTTGACTCCGACACAAGACAATTTAGTGTATATCCTTCAAAAAAACATTAAACCATGAAAAACTCATTTATACTTTTAATCCTGATTTTTGGATCAAATCTTTATGGGCAATCAGATTCGATTGAAAAGGCTATCCTCTATAATAAATTGTTGTCCAAAGAAATCGGGCAAGGGGAATACTCAAAAATAGGCATGAGATGGAACCAGACAATAAAGGAAATCAAAAAATATCCTGATTTGCCTTTAGATCAGAATGGCCAGGTTCATTATTCATTTCTCAATAAATTCATTGATATTAATAAAGAAAAACTTTTCACCCGAACCCTTGAATGGCTGTCGATTAATTATGGATTAGTTCCTTCTTATATATACTCAAATCTGGAAGACGGAAAAATAATTTTCAGAAACAGTTTAAATATTGATGACATTAATACCTGTAATTATACTTCTGTTATTTCAATAAAAAACGAGAAAATTCTGATGGAAATTATAAATATTGGATATCAGGCATACTACGAAGGACACTATTCGTATAATGAATGGGTACCGGATAAAACCCTAAATTTTAGTATTTCTCAGGTTTATCCGGTAATCTTAAAAAATTCTTTAGAATGGAATTCAAATTTAAACTTGCTCAAGATCACAAATGAACTTTTTAATACTGAGGAAAAAAATCTTTACAATTATATCATGGGCTATGCTGAGTCCTACGTGTTTTAACAAAATCCTGGAATATTCCACATAAACAATTCAAATCTTGTTTCTTGTGCTCCAGCAGAGTTGGATTTTTTCGCTTGGCTCCTCAACTTTTGTCTTTCCCATTAAAGCCTTTACTGCCCGGCCATCACGGGAAATATATTTGGACAGATAAAAACTCACAGACATGTCACATCAAAACGAATCAATAAAATCAATTTATTTTGCTTTATCAGCAAACCTTGGAATTGCAGTTACCAAAACGATTGCCGCTGTTATAACCGGTTCTGGTGCAATGCTGGCTGAGTCAATCCACTCTTTCGCCGATTGTGGTAATCAGGGACTTCTGTTCTGGGGTTTAAAAGCAGCGAAGAAAAAACCAGACCTGGAACATCCCCTGGGATACGGGAAAGAAATCTATTTCTGGTCGTTTATCGTTGCTATGATTTTATTCAGCATGGGTGGTTTATTCTCGATTTACGAGGGCATCCATAAGATCCATCTGCATGAAGGATTGAAAAACCCCGTAATTGCAATTGTTGTTTTGGCAGTAAGTATGATTTTCGAAGCCGCTTCGCTATATGGCTGTCTGACCCAAATCAATAAACTGAGGCATAATATGTCTCTTTGGACATGGTATAAAAACAGTCGTCAAAGTGAATTGGTTATAGTCCTGGGTGAAGACACTGCGGCATTGCTGGGTCTATCCTTTGCAATTATTTCGATTGTCATATTCATTATAACCGGGAACCCTGTTTTTGACGCAATTGGAAGCATTGGCATCGGCGTTTTGCTGATCACTGTTTCATTTATTATTGCCATAAAAGTCAAAAGTTTATTGATAGGACAAAGTGCTGACAGCGAAACTCACGCAAAAATAAAAACGTTACTGGAAACCAGGCCGGAGATTGACCAGGTACTTAATCTGATAACCTTGCAATTGGGCCCTCAGATAATGGTTGCTGTAAAAGCAAAAATGGCAAAAGTTGATTCTGTCGATCAACTAATTAATAACATAAATACTTGCGAAGCAGAATTAAAAAAGGAAAATTCTGCTATTCAGTGGGTGTTTTTCGAACCCGACTTCAAAGAGTGATCAGGTTGATTAATATTTCAGTCCCGGCCTCGGACATTTCAATCGCAAGCTTCATATTAAAATAGTTACAGAATGGATAATAATAAATTTACAATCCGCGATAGGCTTAAAAGCTTCAGGTTCGCATTTAATGGCATAAGGATTCTTCTGATACATGAGCATAATGCATGGGTACAGCTCTTTGCTGCCGTATGCGTTATCCTGGCTGGATTTTTGTTAAAAATTACAATATTTGAATGGGTAACAATAGTGATTTTAGTTGGGTTTGTAATTGCTCTTGAAGCGATCAATTCGTCCATTGAAAAGCTTTCTGATTTTGTATCACCTGAAAAGCATAATCAAATAAAAATAGTCAAAGATCTTTCTGCAGCAGGTGTTCTGATAGGTGCTATAACTGCGGTTATTGTCGGATTATTAGTATTTATACCAAAGATATTTGCTCTTTTTACCGCCAGATAAATATTATAAAACGTATCCCTTTGGAATTCCATAATTTATCAATTTTGTCCATACAGTTTTGTTGCTGTAGGAAAATCTAATTTCCAACGAGCATTTTCCGCATAAACGAAATAACTATAGGCTTCCGGAGAGCTGGTTGATGCAAAATGTCTATAATCGAGTACATCTTCCTTTTTCAAATTAGTTATAATAAGAAAGTTCTTTGCCATCATTGCAAGTGAATCAATAGTTGACAAGATTTTCTCCGCGGTTCCATTAATTTGAAATGATTTAAAGACCTCTTCTGTTTTTGAGTCAATCAGTTGTGCATTAATACGTATAATAGTTCCATCTTTATTTATATTGCCAATGATAAAAAAATTTGCTTCCAACTTCTGTGAAATTGTCCTGGCAACGGAAGGGGTTATTGATGCATAATTGGTAAGACCTTTGCTCTGTAATAGATTATTTATTGATTCTGTTTGGCTTACTTTTAATTCATCGGAGTAGTTTGACAGAGAAGTAATCAGGTCAAATTGAATTCCATCCTGCCAAACATTCCAAGTAGTATCATTAGTCATATTCTGAAATGGCATCACCGCAACAGAAATCCTCTCGCCTGATGATCGGAGTTTTTCCAGTGTGTCTCGTTTGAATATTTTCGGATAAGCAAGTATTGCAACAATTATCAGGATTGTGATGATAAGTACCCCTGTTAATAGCTTTTTCCGGGTTTGTTTAACTGGTATTTTCCGATCAACGGATCTCTCCACTTTTTGTACATCCCAAGGGGTCTCTTTCAGTTGAGTCTTTTCTTTACCCGGTTCTACTGGTTCTGTCTTTAATCCCGAAATGACTTCTTTAATGGCAAGAGCCACTTTATTTATCTGATTACGGTAATTGGTGTTGTTTAAGTTTTTCTCTTCATGATCTTTTGGTAGGAGTGATCTGTTAACTCCAGGTTCTTTATAAACAAATTCCACACCTCTCAT
>Ga0207931_1000133_pt1 | contig 27577 bp, 24 predicted proteins | sample NGESurdeep092012_2_FD_184478 | JGI IMG/M metagenome (GOLD analysis project Ga0207931, IMG submission 184478) | Arctic peat soil microbial communities from Barrow, Alaska - NGEE Surface sample 415-1 deep-092012 (SPAdes) | ecosystem: Environmental > Terrestrial > Soil > Wetlands > Peat ...
CGAAAAACACCCGCCCCACCCAACACCACCTCGTCGGAAAACGCGCCAAAACGGACACGACCAGGTAGGAAAGCGGAAGGCAAGTGGTTAAACGCCAAGATGAAGATGTTCGGGCCGTGCGCACCGGTGACGTAGGTCCGGAACACGTGGACGATCTGGGTCTGCAGACCCAGCCGGTCGCGGTCGTCGATGAGCCGCTGCAGCACCCGCGACGCCACGATGCCGCCGCCGCGGATCACCACGGTTCCCGGGCGCAGCGCGAGCTGCTGGTAGACGTGCTCGTGCGGCTCGTAGGCGTTGACCACCTTCGACGGGTCCCGGTAGTACTCGCGGTAGCGCTGCAGGTCCGGCAGTAGTTTCAGGCCCGGGTAGCCGATCGCGACGTGCACGTAGGGGCTCCGGTAGGCCAGCCGTCGGGTCGGGGTGGCGCCCAGCGGCGGGGTCAGGATGGTGAAGTACCCACCTTCCTTCCGACGCCGGATCATCCGTACCTGCCCCCTGCGGACGCACTGCGGGTAGCCGATCCGGTCGTGCTCACGTTCCATGCTCTCGAACGCCTGACCGGCCCTCGGCGTGTAGTAGTCCGACAGAATCGGTTCGGTCATCACGTTCCACAGCGGTCTGACGAAGTCCTTGACCGACTTCGCGGCGAGCGCCTCCCGGACCGCGTAGCTGGGGAATCCCCAGATATTGTCCGGCGTCGATTTCGAGTCCGAGCGCAGCCGTTCACCACGCGGGATCTGCGAGACCCGGGTGAGGTACTCGTAACTGGACCACGGGGTCTCCAGCTGGGTCAGCACCGTGATGTCGGACGCTGGCACGCCGTAGATGCGCAAGTAGTCGACGGTGACGAACGACCCGATGCCGCCGCCGACCGTCACGAACCTGGTGTCGATGATCGGGATGCCGGCGCGGGCGACCATCTCGTCCATCCAGATGTCGGTGTCGATGAGTGCCTGGGTGAGGTCCCCTGGCGCGCTGGCCGCGTCCCGCTGCCGACCGAGCCCACCGGACGACTGTGGACGAGGTGGGGGAAATGGCGGTGGAAGAGGCGCAGGAATGGGCGGTGGAGGGGGTGAAGGCCTTCCAGGCGATTGCGGCACGGGCCGAACGGGCGGTTGGCTCATCCGTCCCCCTTCGCTGCGATGGCAGACCGTTGGTCCACGGTCAGGGCCAAGAAGCGTCCGGCCTGTCCGATCCAGGTGATCATCACTCATCCGGCCCCTGTTGGGCCAGCCGCACGCGCAACAGTGAGTCAGAAGGTGGCGATCGCAGCGACCTTTGCGTGACACAGTGCGATCAAACTCGTCGGAGCGAGTTCGACCTGCAGTCCGCGTTTGCCGGCGCTGACCATGATCGTCGCGAACCGCTCGGCGCTGCTGTCGACGACGGTTGGCAGGGCCTTGCGCTGCCCCAGGGGCGAGATCCCGCCGGCTACGTATCCCGACGAGCGTTCCGCGTCGGCCACCTTCGCCAGCTGCGCCTTCTTCCCGCCCGCCGCCGCAGCCAGCGCCTTCATGTCCAGCTGGGCCGCGACCGGGACGATGCCAACCGTGAGCGCGCCGTCGACGGAGGCGACGAGCGTCTTGAACACCCGGTCAGGGTCCCAGCCCAGCGCCGTGACCACCTCGTCGCCGAACGCCGTGGTCGACGGATCGTGGTGGTACGGGTGCAGGGTGTGCGGGACCCTCGCTTTCACCAGTGCGGCGATCGCCGGGGTCGGGGCGGCGGGCATGCGCAGAGGGTAGCGTCGGTCGGCGGCCGTCCGGCTTTCGACGCCGCTGATCTTGGATGATCCGGTCGCCATGTCGAGCCGATCGTCCGCGATCCGGTGAACCGCTGGTCGACGATGCGGGAGCTCAGCACAGGCAGCACCCCGGCCCGCACGGCAACGGCGTGCCGGACGATCCCCGACCCTTCAGGACCGCGGCGACCTCGGCGGCTACCCGGCATGGATGATCCACCACCTCACGCCAGCAGTAGCGGAGCGCGACGTCGCGGCCACTGCAGAGGCATTTGTCCCGTCGATGATCGCGAAACGCCTCGTCGGCCGGGTGGGCGGCCCGCCCGTCCAGCTCGACCACGGTGAGCCACGGTCGAATACCGCACGTCGCGGTACCGATTGCTGCCGCCGGAACCGCGCTCGGCACGATTTCGCCGACCGGACGGCAATCGGTGGCGCCGATCGACGTCGCGCAGGTACCGCCGCTCGAGCTGGGAATGAACACCGCTCCCGGCCTCGTCCAGGAGTTCTTGCAGCAACGCCCGGTGACGGTGCCGCGCACGCGATGACAATGCCGCCCGCAGGCGGAGCGCGGTGGTCAGCCGACGTTGAATCGACCGCAGCACGATGTCGACAACGACCACGGGTCCGGCGGTTTCGCTGACGTCGAGCACGGCGCATTCGACGCGGCTACGCGGAGGCCGTGCCGCGGGATGCACGGAATCGGAGAAATCCCTGGCGCGATGGATTCGCACGCCGGAGTGTGAGCGCACCCGCCGCTCGGCGGGGATCGATATGTGGATCACATCGGGGCGATCGTCAATGACGCCGCCGAGCCACAGCGCTGTGGCGTGGCTTGCGGCCGCGCCGGATCCTGCGCCCAGTACAGCTGCCCAGACCGCGGCCAGCTCGCCGACCGGCCCGGTGAAGGTGGCGTACACGCCAGGCAGCAGTAGTCGCCAGCGTCCGTTCGCGACGCTCCGGCGCGCCTGGGAGCGGGAGAGGCCCAAGGAGAGCAGCTGGCTCCGCCTGACGATCCCTTGCTGCTGTTCGGCGAGGCAGCGCCACGGATCGGCGTCGGCATACATGGGCGCAGCTTGACTGATAGTGCTGACTGTCCGGGGAACCCTGTGGACTACTCGGCTCGGTCCGGGCGATTGCCCGGAGTGCGGAACATCGGCTCGCACCCATCGAGCCGATCATCCACAGCGCCGTCGGTTGGTGGCGGCCGCAGTGGCGATGGTGTAGGGCGGACGACCGCGCGTGCGGCCTCCCCGGATTGTGGAACATCCGTTCGCCATGTCGCGCCGATCCTCCACGATCTGGGCTCTCACCGGCAGCTGGCGTGGACGCCGAACGGGCCGGTCCCCATCAGGAACCGGCCCGTTCGAGTCAGACGGAGCAAGGGTTACTGCAGGTTTGCCGCCACCCACTCCTGCGCGACCTGCGCGGAGTCCTCCTTGTCGACCTCCACTTTGGTCCGGAGCTCGATCAGCGCGGCGGTGTCCAACTTGGCGGACACTGCGTCCAGCGCGGCCTGCACCTCGGGGGACGCCTTGGCTGCGTTGATCAAAGGCAGCACGTTCTGCGCGCCGAACAGGTTCTTCGGATCCTCCAGCACCACCAGGTCCTTCGCCGTGATGGCGGGGTCCGTGGTGAAGAGGTTGCCCGCCTGGATCTGGTCACTGGTCAGCGCGCCGAGAGTCAGTGGGCCGCCGGAGTCAAGGGCCTTGAACTCCTTGAAGGTCAGGCCGTACTTCTCCTTCAACCCGGGGACGCCGGTCGGCCGGGTCTCCCACTCGGAGGGCCCACCGAGGACGAAGGTCGAGGCAACCGGCGCGAGGTCGGCGATGGTCTTCAGGCTGTTGGCGTCGGCAGTGGCCTTGGTGACGACCACCGCGTCCTTGTCCTCGGCGGTCGATTTCGCCAGCACCTTCAGCCCGCTGGGGGTCTTGGCGACCAGGGCGGTGTAGACGTCGTCCGACGACACCTGAGTTGCGGTCGGGTCGAAGTACTGCAGCAGCACGCCGCTGTACTCCGGGATCAGATCGATCGAGCCATCCTGCAGGGCCTTGAGGTAGATCTCGCGACTACCGATGTTCAGCTTGGTCGATACGTCGACGCCCTTGGCCTTGAGTGCCTCAGCGTAAATGTTCGCGATCACAGCGCTTTCCGGGAAATTGGCGGAACCGATGACGATCTCACCGGACGCGGACTCCGACCCGGAAGCGCCGGATGAGGCAGCGGCCGAAGCGGTCGAGGAACTGGAGGAGGCAAGCGGATCGGACGATCCGCAGGCGGACAGCGCCAATGCTGCGGCGAGCCCGGCGGCGATCAACACGCTCGCGCGGGTCAGGGTGGAACGGACGGACACGGGTTACTCCTTGGCGGGTCGGGGTCTGGCGGGGTCTGGGGGATGGGGTGCCGACGAGTGGGAATCGGAACGCGGTCAGAGTTCAGGATGTTCTTGTGCGGGGGTCAGCGGCGGCGGGGAGGGTGTCCCCGGGTCAGCCCGGGTCAGTGCGCGCCGACGTCCGCGCAGCGGGCCGGCGGCGGATCGGAACCGCGCGGGTCGCCTCGCAACAACATCGAAGGTGGAACTGGTGGCGTGTCATCGGTCGCCACCTGCCCGGTTCGCGGGCTCAAGGACGGCGGATCCGCCCTCCTGCTCGATCGCCACGACCAGGTCGGACGTGGTGGCGCGGGCGCGGACCTTACGACCGGTGAGCCCGGGGGAGATGACGAAATGCCCGATCAGCGCCAGGATCCGGTCGCCGAGTATCGCCAGCACCGCGACGAGAATTGCGCCCGCGACCATCATCGAGTAGTTCTGCTGCGAGTTCCCGTCGATGACGTACCGTCCGAATCCGCCGAGGGAGACCACGGCCGCGATCGTCGCGGTGGCCACCACCTGCAGGAACGCCGATCGGATGCCGGACATGATCAGCGGCAGGGCAACCGGCAACTCGACCTTGGTGAGTACTTCGCGGCCGGTCATGCCCATGCCCTTGGCGGCATCCCGCGTCGCCGGGTCGACGGCCGCGATACCGGCGTAGGTGTTGGACAGAATCGGTGGGATCGCCAGGATGGCAAGCACCGCGATCGCCGGGCCCAGCAGCGCAATGTCGCCCTTGAACGTGCCAAGCCCCCACAGCGCCAGCAGGATCAGCAAGCCCAGCGTGGGCAGCGCGCGCAGCGCGTTGGCCAGACCGGACACCAGCCCGGTCAGCCGGCCGGTGTGCCCGATCGCCGCGCCGATGGGCAGTGCGATGACCAGGGCGATCGCCAACGCCAGGAAGGTGTACCAGAGGTGTTCGAGCAGCCGTGCCGGTACACCGCCCGAGCCCGACCAGTTCGCGCCGGTCGTCAGCCAGGTCCACGCGCCGGTCATCGGTGGCTCACCGCCCTTGTCCACGGCGTCGCGATTCGCACAGCGACCAGGATGATCGTGTCGAAGATCGCGGCTACCAGCAGGCACAGCACGATGCCGGCGACGATCGGGGTGTAGAAGTTGAGCTGGAAGCCGACCAGGAACAGCTGGCCGAGCTGCGGAACGCCCAACAGCGCGGCCACCGAGACCAGGCTGACGTTCGATACCGCGGCGACCCGCAGGCCGGCGCCGATCACCGGGATGGCCAGCGGCAGCTGCACGTTGATCAGCGAGCGGATCGGCCGGTAGCCCATCGCCGTCGCGCTCTGCCGGACCAGCGGCGGGACCGAATCCAGTGCGTCCGCGACCACCCTGACCAGCAGGGCCACCGTGTAGAGCGTGAGCGCCACCACCACATTGAGGGGATTGAGGATCCGGGTCCCGAGAATCCCCGGCAGCACGACGAAGAGCGCCAGCGACGGGATCGTGTACAGCAACCCGGCCAGGGTGATCAGGGTCGCGTAGGACCAGCGGTAGCGGAAGGCCAGCGCGCCCAGCGGTAGTGCGAGCAGCAGGCCGAGCAGGGTCGGCAGCGCCGCCAACCACAGGTGCGCCAGCAGCCAGGACAGGATCTGGTCGGTGTTCCGATTCAGCCAGTTCCAGTTCACGACGGGACCGCCGCGGCCGCCTGCTCAGCATCGCCGGCGGGCGCGCCGCTAACCGGCCGTTGATCGGCGGCATCGAGAAGGCCCTGCGCGACACGGGCCGTCTCGATGGCGTCCAGCACGTCGCGCGCCTCTACGGTGCCGATCACCCTGCCGTCGGCGTCGATCGCGACGCCGCGGCCGGACGGCGAGGACAGCGCGGCGTCCAGCGCGGTGCGCAGCGACGACTGCGGGCCGACCAGCGAGCCGCCGAGCACGAGGTCCCCCAGACCGAGCGGGCGCCCGGCAGTGATGCGACGGGCGTCGACCCAGCCGCGCGGCTGACGCGCGTCGTCGACCACCAGCACCCAGTACGGTTCGCTGGGCTGGGCGTCCGGCGGTACCAGACTCGGGTCGGCGGTCGAACCCAGCAGCAGGGTGGGTTCGTCGCGCACCGGCAGGTTCCCGGCGACGGTGAACGACAGCGCCCGGTAACCACGGTCGTGGCCGACGAAATCGGCCACGAAGTCGTCGGCGGGGTGACTGAGCACCTCGGCGGGCGTCGCGTACTGGGCGAGCCGGCCGCCGACCGCGAAGACGGCAATCCTGTCACCTATTTTGACGGCCTCGTCGATGTCGTGCGTGACGAACACGATCGTCTTGCCCAGCTCGCCCTGCAGGCGCAGGAACTCGTCCTGCAACTGCGCGCGCACCACCGGGTCGACGGCTGAGAACGGCTCGTCCATCAGCATCACCGGCGGGTCCGCGGCTAACGCCCTGGCCACCCCGACCCGCTGTTGCTGCCCGCCGGAGAGCTGCGCCGGGTAGCGGCTGCCCATCGATTCCGGCAGTCCGACGCGTTCCAGCAGCTCGGCCGCGACGGCTCTGGCCGCCTTCCGGCTCTGCCCGTCCAGCACCGGGACGGTGGCGATGTTGTCCAGCACGGTGCGGTGCGGGAAGAGGCCGGCGTTCTGGATCACGTACCCGATCCCGCGGCGCAGCTTCGGCGCGTCGATGCTGCGGGTGTCCACGCCGTCGATCAGCACGGTGCCCGACGTCGGCTCGATCATCCGGTTGATCATCCGCAGCGAGGTGGTCTTCCCGCAGCCGGACGGGCCGACGAACACGGTGATCTTCCCGGTGGGGATCTCGATGGTCAGATCCTCGACGGCCGCCGTGCGGTGGTCGCCCTCGCCGAAGATCTTCGACACGTCGTCGAAGTTGATCACTGTCGTCTCCCTACGGGCCGGGTCTTTCGCGGTCGTGGAGTGGCGATGACTAGGGACGGAACACGTCAAGCACGGCTCGGCCGCGTTCGTTGAGCGACAGTACCCGATCACCCGACAACGACGCCGCCTGCTGATACTCCAGTCACCTGCCTCGCCGCGGGCCGGATTCGTCGGCAGTGAGGATTCGTCGGGATTGGTCGCAATCGGTGGTCGCTATCGGTGGTCGCTGTCGATGCTCGCCGTCTCTGGACGGCCCCGGGTCGGGCAGGTGGGTCCCGTTCCTCGGGCCGCGCCGATCGGCGACACTGACGTGGTGATCGAGCTGGGTCGCGGAACCCTGACCTGTGAGCAGGTCGCGCTGATCGCTCGACGCGGTGAACCGGTTCGGTTGGCCGCCGGCGTCGCGGCCAGGCTGGCCGCCGGTCACGCCGCGGTGCTCGCGCTGGCCGCGGCCGGACCGGTGTACGGGCGGTCCACCGGGGTCGGCGCGCTGGTCCGTCAACGGCTGGACCAGCCACTGGACCAACCTATGGACCGACCAGTGCCTCTACGACCGGGCCAACCCCACGACGAACCTGGCTATCCGGCGCCATCCGCCGGCTCACCCGCGGAAGACGAGGCTGGACCGGGCGACCCGTTGCTGCACAGCCACGCCACCACGGCCGGGCCCGCGCTGCCGGCAGACCAGGTCAGGGCGATGACGGCGGTCCGGATCGAGCAACTCGCCGCCGGTCGCAGCGGCCTGGGCCCGGCCACGGCGACCGCATTGGTGGACACCCTCAACGCCGATCGGCTGCCCACCGTCGGCCGCTTCCACTCCCTGGGCACCGGCGACGTCGCGCCGCTCGCCCGGCTCGGTGTCGGCCTGCCACCCGGTGCGATGGAACCCGGCGACGCGCTCGCGCTGATGTCGTCCAACGCGCTGTCCATCGGCCGGGCCGCGCTGTCGGTGGTCGACCTGGACACGGTGCTGTCGGCGGCGACCGTCGTCACCGCGTTGACCTTCCTGGCCAGGGACGGTTCCCCGGGCGCCCTGCATCCGTTGGCCGCCGGTCCGTTCGCCGGGCCGCGGTGGGTCGCGGCCGAACTCCGCCGGCTCGGCGCCGGATCCCGGCCCCCCGCGCGCCTGCAGGACCAGTACGGGCTGCGGACGGCGCCGCAGACCCTCGGCGTCGCCGTCGACGCCGGTTCGGCGCTGCGCGATGTGGTCACCGCGTTGGCCAGGGCCGGGTTGGAGAACCCGCTGGTGCTCACCGGACCGCCCGCGGAGGTGGTGCACCACGGCGGATTTCACGCCCTGCACCTGACGGCCGCGTTGGATGGTGCGTCCTCGGGGCTGGCCCGCGCCGCGGTCGGGTCGGTCAACCGGCTGGCGTTGCTCACCGAACCGGTATTGCCGACCGCCGGTCGGGAAACGGCGCTCGAACCGCAAGGACCGGTTGCCTCGGCGGTGGACGCCGCGCCGGAACCACGCCTGTTCCTGGCCGGCGGGCCGCCCGCGGCCTCCGGGATCATGGTGCTCGAATACACCGCGGGGGCAGCACTTGGCGCGGTCCGGGCGGCGGCGGTGCCGGCCGCCGGGCAGACCGTCGAGGCCTCCCGCGGGGTGGAGCAGGACTCCACCTACGCGCCGCTGGCCGCCGACCAGCTCGCGGAGGCGATCGCTGCGACCCGGGTGCTGGTGGCCGTCGAACTGGTCGCGGCGGTGCGGGCCCTGCGGATGCGCCGGGTTGTCCCACCCGTTGCGCTGGAAGGTGTCTGGCAGGTCTGCGCCACCATGCCCGGCGCCAGCAAGGACCGGGACCTGAGCGAGGACGTGCGGCTCGCCGAGCAACTACTGGATGTGCTCGCCCCGTTCGTGGCCGGGACGGGTGACGATGGTGAGCACCCAGTCCAACCGGAACAGCCTGCAGAAGGACCTTGATGACCGACGCGCTGTACATGCCGCTGTTGTTCACCCGTGACGTGCTCGACCCGATACCGGAACTCACCGCTCGTCGGGAGACCGAGCCGGTCAGCATCCTGGAACTGCCGTTCGGGATCAAGGCCTACCTGGTCACCGGCTATGACGCGGCCAAAGAGGTGCTCGGCGACGCCACCACGTTCAGCAACGCGTTCGGCAACTTCGGCGAGGGCGACGAACAGGACCCGGGCGGCCTGGGCATGACGGACCCGCCGTACCACACCAAGCTCCGCCGGCTGCTGACGCCGGAGTTCACCATGCGCCGGCTGCAGCGGTTGCAGCCGCGGATCGACGCGATCATCGCCGAGCAGCTCGACGCGATCGAGGCGGCAGGGGCGCCCGCCGATCTGGTTCACCTGTTCGCGCTGCCGATCCCGTCGCTGGTGATCTGCGAGCTGCTGGGAGTGCCTTACTCCGACCGTGACGATTTCCAGGCGTTGTCCACGGCTCGGTTCGACCTGGGCAGCGAGGCGTCCCCGTTGGACACCATCGGCACCTCGCTGGACTACCTGCAGACCCTGGTGCTGCGCGAGCGAGCCGACCCCGGCGAGGGGCTGCTCGGCATGCTGATCCGGGAGCACGGCGACGAGCTCACCGACCGCGAGCTGGCCGGGATCGCCGACGGCATCCTCACCGGGGGTCACGAAACCACCGCCAGCAGCCTGTCGCTCGGGGTCCTGGCGCTGCTGCAGAGTCCGCAGTACTTCGCGCAGCTCGGAACAGCCGACGAAGACGCCGTGCACCGGGCGGTCGAGGAGTTGTTGCGCTACCTGACCGTCGTCCAGGTGGCCTTCCCCCGGTTCGCCCGCACGGAGATCCAGATCGGCGGGGTGACGGTTCCGGCCGGGCAGATGGTGCTGGTCTCGCTGTCCGCGGCGGACCGGGACGCCATCCTGGCCGCGGAAGGTGCCCCCTCGATGGATGCCTTCGACCCGACCAGGCCGGCCGACTCCCACCTGGCCTTCGGGTACGGAATTCACCGGTGCGTCGGCGCCGAGCTGGCCCGGATGGAGCTGCGCGCCGCGTTCCCCGCGCTGGCCCGCCGGTTCCCGACCCTGCGGCTGGCCGTCCCGATCGCGGACCTGGCCTTTCGCAACTCCTCGATCGTTTACAGCGTGCAGACCCTGCCGGTGGCCTGGTGACCAGGCGAGGCTGAGCACGCCAAGGGCAGCCGACCCCCCGGCACCGGCAGCGTCACCGCGGATGATCAACGATTCTGGCCCGTTCAGGTAGCGTCACGACTCTGAACGGCCGGAAACGGTGATCAAGGCCCAGAACCGACGCCCGACCTGGATTGCGGCGTCGTCCCGACAGGTCGTGGCCGAGGCGAGGTGCGGACCCGGCGTCCCCGCTCGCCGGCGACTCGCGCAGACTGGGGACGAACAAGTCCCCATCCGCCCCATCCATCAAGGAGGCCCACGATGACATCCGAACCCTCCTACCGGCCCGGCGCCAGCGAACGCGCCAACGAGCAGGTCCGCGTCTACGAGGCCACCGATGGTGCCGAGCGGTGGGACAACCGGGGGGTGCCCGTGGTGATCCTGTCCACCCGCGGCCGGCACAGCGGCGCCATCCGGAAGATGCCGCTGATGCGCGTCACCGACGGCGAGAAGTATGCGGTCATCGCGTCGCTGGGCGGCGCGCCGAAGCATCCCGTCTGGTACCTCAACCTGCAGGCCGACCCGGTGGTTGCGTTGCAGGACAAGGCCGTCAAGCGGCGGTACCGGGCGCACACCGCGACCGGCCAGGAGCGCGCGGAGTGGTGGGCCAGGGCCGTCTCGGTGTGGCCCGACTACGCGAAGTACCAGACGAAGACCGACCGCGAGATCCCGGTGGTGATCCTCGAACCCCTGCCTGACCAGGACTGACTCCCTACGTCATCCGGGACCCACCCCTGTCACCCATCCGGCCGCACCCTGCCCGCCGCGCGGCCGCACCCGAGCCCGGACCGGGTTGCCTCCTGATCACGGCGCCGGAATAGCTCCCTTCCGACCGGCGTTGGCTCCAGGCAGGAAGGGAGGTCCTGACACATGCCATTACTCCAGGTCACGACGCCGCCGGACGCGCGGTCCGAGGTGCTGCCGGCGCTTTCGGTGTTGGAGCCCGCAGGGCCGCACGCACCCGGGGTGCGCACCGAGACTCCGACGAATCCGGCCCCGCGCGATCGGCGCCGGCCTCCCGCTCAGACTCGCCAGGTACCCTCACAGCGGCGCCCGGCGGGCCGGCGCGCCCGGGTCGGCGCAACCGCCGTGCTCGCTGACTTCGCTGATCGCGGCACCCCGCCGACGACCGGCAGCGCGAGGGGGGTGACGCGGATGGCCACATCGGCCGCCGACGAGGACCTGGCGCAGCGGTTCACCGACCAGGCCATGCCGTTGCTGGATCAGCTGTACGCCGCGGCGTTGCGGATGACCCGCAATCCCGCCGACGCCGAGGACCTGGTTCAGGAAACGTTTCTGAAGGCATTCGCGGCCTACGGCAGCTTCACCCAGGGCACCAACCTGCGTGCCTGGCTGTACCGGATTCTGACCAACACCTACATCAACGGCTACCGCAAGAAGCAGCGACAACCGGTGGTGTCGGCGACCGACGAGATCACCGACTGGCAGCTTGCGGCGGCCGAGTCGCACACGTCGACCGGGCTGCGCTCGGCCGAGATGGACGCGCTGGACCGGCTGCCCGACTCGGATGTGAAGGAAGCACTGCAGGCACTCCCCGAGGACTTCCGGCTGGCGGTGTACCTGGCCGACGTGGAGGGCTTCGCCTACAAGGAAATCGCCGAGATCATGGGCACGCCCTTGGGCACCGTGATGTCCCGGCTGCATCGTGGGCGTCGGCAACTGCGTGACCTGCTGACCGAGTACGCCAAGGAGCGCGGATTCCTGCGCCCACCGCGTCCCGGAGTCGGCGGATCGGCCCCAGCGGCCGGAGCCGGCGGATCGGCAGCAGCCGGCGACCCCGACTCGGGCGCGGAGCCCGCGGCGGTCGGCGCACGGGAATCCATGTCCGTCGGGGATGAGCGGAAGGTGGGTCCCAGCAATGGCGGGCGCTGATCCGGAGAAGTCCAGCGGAAGTCGATGCGACGAAGTGATACGGGACGTCTGGCTCTTCCTGGACGACGAGATGGACCCGGAGAACCGGGCAGCCGTGCAGCGTCACCTCGACGACTGTTCGCCGTGCCTGGCCGAGGCCGGCATCGACGAGAAGCTCAAGCACCTGCTGCACAGCAAGTGCGGCGGCGAGCGGGCACCCGAGCACCTGCGGGTGAGGCTGGTCGCTCGGCTGGCGACGATCTCGGCGGCACTGCGCGACGACGACGGAAGCTCGGTGCAGGTGACGGCCAGCACGCTGACCGTCATGGCCGAGCGTTCCCAGAACCCGGCCAACCCCGCAGCCCGCTGATTTCCGTCGCCGTGCGAGCGGCCCCCTGACGCCCGCTCGACACAGATACGACCCCGCGCGGGCGATCCGAGCAGGGTCGTGTCATGTCCGGCTGTCGCGCGATGTGCGCTTCAGCTAAAGGCTCCCGCGTGGCCCGGGGGACAGCCTCGGAATCGCCGATCAGGAATTGGGCCGCTTGCCGTGATTCGCCGAGCCCTTCTTGCGAGCCTTCTTCTTGCGCGCGCGCTTACCCATGTCGCTCTCCGTTCCTCGTTCGAATGTCCCCGGGCCGGTAGCGCTGGGGCCGTCGTCAGCGCCGGGCCGTCAAGCGCGGCCCGTCGGTGCGAGCTTCATCGTGCCACGTTCGTCGGCCGACACCGCGGTTCGCGCGTGACGGGCATCCGCCCGGCGTCCGCCCTTGACCGCTTCGACGCAGGTGCTGCCCTGCCAATGGTCGCCCGAGCGTTCGCCCCGCGTTTGCTGGTCACGCAACCACCCCTCGATGATGGGATGATCTGCCAGACGCCGGTGACACCCTGTGCGGTCGGCGGTGCTCGGCACCGTCACCGCCCGCCCGCTCCGGTGCGCACAGGTCCCTCGGGTTTGACGGACCCGCGTGATCCCGGTGATGTCCGATCGCCGGGCGAAGCGGGGACTCGGGTGGGGGGATGAGACGAATCCGACGGAGAGGAACGGCGATGGCCGAAGAGGTACGCGCGGAGATGGTGGCCAACGTCTGGAAGGTGCTGGTGGCCGAGGGCGACACCGTCGAGGACGGCGACACCCTGGTGATCCTGGAATCGATGAAGATGGAGATCCCGGTGATCGTAGAGGTGGACGGCACCGTCTCCAAGATCGCGGTCGAAGAGGGCACGGTCGTCCAGGAAGGTGACCTGATCGCGGAGATCTCCTGAATGAATTGGCAGGAATCGGCGGCGCTCGGCGAGCCTCGGCGGCCCACCGGCCAGGTGCAACCGCAGCCCCGGCCCGCCGCCAGTACAGACCGCCACCAGGCACCGGAGCCGTCACGGACCGCTGCCACTCAGGCCGTGACGGACCGCATCCCGCTCCCCGGTCCGCCGACGCCCAGATCGGGGACCCACAGCGATGTCGACCCTGTCCGACCTGCTCGCCGAGCACAGCGACCTCTCCGGCTCGGCAGTGGCCCGCCTGCAGGCGGTGGTCTCCGAATGGCAGCTGCTCGCCGACCTGTCGTTCTCCGACTTGCTGCTGTGGGTGCCCACCGGCACCGGCGTGATGATCTGCGCGGCGCAGGCCAGGCCGACCACCGGAGTGACCGCCTTCGTCGACGACCGGGTGTCTGGCACCATCGAGCCGTCCGAATTCCCGCTGCTACGGCACGCGTGGGAGGAGGAACGGGTGATGTCCGAGCCTCCGCCGCTGGACGCGCCCGGCTCGTGGATCCGCCGCGAGGTGATCCCGGTCCGTCATCTGGACGGCATCATCGCGCTGATCGAGCGGGACACCAGCAGCATGGTCGGCCGGGAGGCCAGCCTGCTCGAAACGGCCTACGTGGACGCCGCCGATGATCTGTTCCAGATGGTCGCCGACGGCACCTTCCCGCCCAGCGAGCACCCCGGTGAGATGCACACCGGCCCGCGCGCCGGCGACGGGCTGCTCCGCCTCGACGCGGACGGCAAGGTCGTCTATGTGAGCCCGAACGCGCTCTCGGCCTACCACCGGCTGGCCTACAACGGCGAGGTGCTCGGCCAGGATCTGGCGGTGTTGACCCGACCGCTGATCGACGACCCGTTCGACGCCGCCGAGCTGGCCGCCCGCATCGACGGGGCTGTCGACGGGCGTGCAGGGCTGCGCATGGAGGTGGAGGCCCGCGCCGCGACGGTGCTGTTCCGGGCGTTGCCGCTGCGCCCGCACGGCCGGGCCTCCGGTGCGTTGGTGCTGGTCCGGGACGTGACCGAGGTCCGCAGGCGGGACCGGGCACTGCTGTCGAAAGACGCGACCATCCGGGAGATCCACCACCGGGTGAAGAACAACCTGCAGACCGTCGCCGCGCTGCTGCGCATGCAGGGGCGCCGGTCTGCGGACCCATCGGTCCGTCAGGCGCTGAGCGAGTCCATGCGTCGGGTCGCGTCCATCGCCCTGGTCCACGAGACGCTGTCCACCTCACCGGACGACCGGGTGGACCTTGACCAGATCGTGGACCGGCTGGTGCCGATGATCTCCGACGTCGCCGCTGCGGAGACCTCCGCCCGGGTCCGCCGGGTCGGTACCTTCGGAATCCTCGGCGCCGAGTTGGCCACACCGTTGGTGATGGTGCTCGCGGAGATCGTGCAGAACGCCCTGCAGCACGCCTTCGGGCCGGAGACGGGGGAGGGACAGGTCACCATCGCCGTCGACCGTTCCGCGAAGGAGCTCGACATCGTGGTCTCCGACGACGGCCAGGGACTGCCGGAAGGCTTCAGCGTGGAGAAGGCGTCCGGGCTCGGCCTGCAGATCGTGCGCACCCTGGTGGACTCGGAGCTGCTCGGATCCATCGAGATGTGCCAGCGGAACGGCGAGCGGGGGACCGCGGTCAGGATCCGGGTGCCGTTGCGCGGGCGAAGCTGAGCCGCCGGCCCGGTACCGGATGCACGCTTTGCGGCTGATCGGCGAGGTGGCGGTCCCCGGCCGGGCCATGTTGGCGGCCCCGGTGGGGCAGACGGCCCGGAAGTCACATCAGCCTGGTCCGGGTGATCCCGAACCAGGCTGATGGCGGCTTCGATTCGTGTGCCGTGCAGTCGACGCTCCTTTTGGGTGTCCGGGCTACAGGCTGCGCGCCCGGGCGCGAGCGCGGCGACGCTTGAGGGAGCGGCGCTCGTCCTCGCTCATCGCACCCCAGACCCCCGCGTCCTGTCCGGTTTCCAACGCCCAGGCGAGGCACTCGCTGGTCACGGGACAACGTTGGCAGACGGCCTTGGCCTCGGCAATTTGCAGCAGCGCGGGGCCGGAGTTGCCGACGGGAAAGAAGAGTTCCGGGTCTTCGTCGCGGCAGATCGCGCGGTGACGCCAGTCCATGGGTATGCACTCCTTGGTGCGATGCCGGAGGCATGATCCGGCTGAGTATCGGTTGTCAGTGAAGGGAGTCGGGCACGCTCGGGATGACCGAGCGACCTTGTGAATGGTTTCACATGAGACGGTAGTGTCAAGAGTTCGTCATGCCGGGGTTACAAAGGTCACGTCAAGGTGGCCCTTCCCCCGCCCCATGATGCCTGGTCACCACGATTCAGACCAGACCCTGGGGCAAAATGACCCCGGTGGTGCAATGCATTCCGGACTCACAGTACTAATCGCAACGCGTGAGGTACAGAGACGAACTCGACTTCGGACCGAGTACCCAGGTAATCCCCATCCACCTGCAGGTCGACGGGCTCCTTGCAGCGGACCGTCACCCAGTCCACATCCTGGGCCCTGATGATCGATTTCGAGCTCTTGGCCGCAGCTTTCATGCGCAGGATCTCCGCCGACGCGCGCAGCGCGGTTGGCGCGCTCATCTTCGTCATGGTGAAGACCCCGAGACCACCTGTCGGCGAGGTGCCGGGGTTGGTCCGCACCGGTCGCTGACCGAAGTACGTCCACGGATCCACGTTGGAGACGAACGCCAGGTAGGCGCCCTCGATCGGGTCCCGGCCGGGTAGTTCGACGGTCATCCGCGGGTGTTTGCGGTCGGATTTGAAGTACCCGCTCACCGTCATCCGGAAATGCATGAAGTTGGAGATGGGGCTGCCGGTGTGCCGGCGTTTTTCCACTGCGTGCACGGCCTCGGCGTCGAGGCCGAGGCCGGCGTTGAAGGTGAAGTAGCGGTCGTCGGCCCGGCCGAGCGAGACCACGATGACCCGGTGAGCGGCGAGCGCTTCCAGGATCTGCTCGGTGGCCACCGTCGGGTCGGCATCGACTCCGAGCGCCCGGGCGAAGACGTTGGTCGACCCGCCGGGCACGACCGCCAGCAGTGGGGAGTCCGGGCGCACCCCGCGGTACATCAACCCGTTGACGACCTCGTTGACCGTGCCGTCGCCGCCGTGCACCACGATCAGATCGACGCCGCTGTCAGCCGCTGCGGCCGCCAGGTTCGCCGCGTGCCCGCGGCTCTCGGTGTGCGCGACCCGCAGCGACAGCTCGCCGGCCAGCGCGTGCGCGAGCAGATCGCGCCGTCGTTCGTTGGTCGACGTCGCATGAGGGTTGACGATCAGCAAAGCACGCATTGTCGGGCAGCCTACGTGCAATCCCGTGTTCGCCGGCCGCATCCGGCCCCGGTGGAACTGCCGACTTCGTCACGACGGGTGGGCCACGTCTCGGACGATCGAGTCGCCGGTTTCGGCCCTTTCACCGGCGGCGTTTCAGGGCCGAAACTGGTCACTCGACCGAGCCCGTCGGCGTGGGGTGGGGCGTGCGCGGTCAGACGTCCGCCGGCGGGCCCGGCACTCGGTAGCCTGGCGCGGGTGAGCGTCCCCGTCGATCCACCCCCGATCACCATCCCGCCGCCGCGGCCGGTGGCGCTCGCCGGGCTGCTGGTGCTGGTGGAGGTGGTCGGGGTGCTGGTGCTGGCCGGGGTCACCGTGATCTCGGGTCTCGTCGCGGGAGCGCCGTTCGGCCAGGTTGCTGCGCAGGGCATGTACTACCTGGTCATCGCGGCGCTGATCGCCGCGTGCGGCACCGCGGTGTTGCGCGGGCGACGCTGGGGGCGCACGCCGAGCCTGCTCACCCAGATCGTGCTGATCGCGATAGGGATCTGGCTGATCGCGCCCAGTGGTCAATTGATCTGGGGGGTCCTGCTGATCATGGTCGGCGGCGTCACCGGTGGCCTGCTGGTCAGCCGGCCGGCCAACGAGTGGATCAACCGTTTCCCCGCGCCGTTCGCTCCAGAGCCGGACCAGTGAGCCGGAAGACCGTCCAGTCGTCCATCGCGACCGCGCCGAGCGCCCGGTAGAAGTCGATCGACGGGGTGTTCCAATCCAGCACCGACCACTCGACCCTGGCGAACCCGCCGTCGGCGGCGATCTCGGCCAGCGCGGCCAGCAGCGCCTTGCCGAGCCCGGCTCCGCGCTGATCGGGCCGGACGTACAGGTCCTCCAGGTAGATGCCGTGCACGCCTTCCCAGGTGGAGAAGTTCACGAAGTACAGCGCGTAACCGACGATGCCTTGCTCGGTATCGCCCCCGCTCTGGATGCCGACCAGCCCGAACAGTGCCGGCTGTGGGCCGAAGAGAGCGGCGTGTAGCTGCTCCGGCGTCAGGTGGCATTCCTCGCGGAGCCGCTCGTACTCGGCGAGGTCGTAGACCATCTGCGTGACGGCAGGGACATCGGCCGGCGCGATCGGCCTGATGCGCGGGTCAGGCATGCCCTGGCTCGAGGTTTTCGGCGGCGCCTGACGGGACGGCTCGATACTGGCCGGTGGCCGTCGACGACGGCCTCAACGCCGGCGGCTTGAACGGGACAACGTTGGCGTGCTCGATGCACGGCCGCTCGTGGTAGGTGCCCAGCACGGTGACCGCGGCCGGGTTCATCAGGATCAACCCGCCGGCGGCGATGGGCAGCTCGACCCACCGCACGGCCAGCGCGCGGGACATGTGGCCGTGACAGACCAGTGCGACGTCGCCGTGCTCGAGCGCGACCATGGCGCGGCTGAGCACCCGGTCGGCGCGGGCGGCGACCTCCTCGGGACTCTCCCCGCCCGGGGCGCCGTGGGTGAACACCGACCAGCTGGGATTCCCGACGCGGATCTGCTTGCTGGTGATCCCCTCGTACTCGCCGTACGACCACTCGGCGAGGTCGTCCACGATGTCGTCGATCTGCAGTCCGGCCAAGGTCGCGGTGCGCTGCGCGCGCAGCCGGGGGCTGCTCCATACCGTCGTCGGCACCAATCCCAGGCCCCAGAGCAGGCTGGGGATCGTCATGGCCTGGTGGACACCTTCGTCGGTCAGGTCGATGTCGGTCGTCGACGTGTGCTGGCCGGAGGCGCTCCACTCGGTTTGCCCATGCCTGATCAGCGCGATCCTGTGCTGGTACATCGGGTGTCCACCTCTGCGGTTTCTCCGGCAGCGACTGTCCGGTTGGCTGGATCGATCGGGGTCGATTCGGGGTCGATTCGGGGTCGATTGGGGGTCGATGAGTCGGGTTTTCCGTGGTGCTGGCCGTCAGTTCAGGTCAGCCACGTACTTGCGGCACACGTCCCAGCTGGGCAGCAACCCCGACTCGGCGGCCTGGGTGAGCGTGGGGGCGGCCCGATCCTTGTCCGACAGGATGAAGTCGATCCCGCCCGGCAACGGCAGGCCGAGGTCCGGATCCACCGGGTTGATGCCGTGCTCGCGGCCCGGCGCGTATCCCGTCGAGCACAGGTAGGTCAGCGTGGAGTGATCCTCCAGCGCCAGGAACGCGTGGCCGACGCCCTCTGGCAGGTAGACGGCGCGGCGGTGTTCCGAATCCAGCCGGACGACGTCCGCCTCGCCGAAGGTGGGCGAGCCGACTCTGATGTCGACGACGTAGTCGAGCACCGCGCCGCGCGGGCAGGTGACGTACTTGGCCTGCCCGGGCGGGACGTCCGCGAAGTGCACGCCACGCAGTGAGGCCGCCCGAGAGACCGACAGATTGGCCTGGGCCAGCGTCAGTGGGTGGCCGATCGCTTCCTGCAGCTTGTCGACCTTGAACCACTCCAGGAACAACCCCCGATCGTCACCGTGCTGAGTGGGAGTGAATTCGAAGGCGCCCGGGACGATCAGTTCGCGAACCTGCATGATTGCGGATCCTATCGGTGACGCGCTGTCATCACCCGCCGGGCGATCATCGTTCGCCTGTCAGGGTGGCGGGTCGTCGCCCGCCCGGAAGAACGGCGCTTGACTGCGGCCAGCCGCACCGGCAGCGTTGGTCCCATGACGCAGCTGCTTCATTCCTCCGAGATCGACAAGGCACTGGCCGATTTGCCCGGGTGGGAGCGTGAAGGCGACTCGATCCGTGCACGGTTCTCCGCGCCGGACTTCCCGACCGCGATCGGGCTGGTGGACGCGGTGGCCATCGCGGCGGAAGCGGCCAACCACCACCCGGACATCGACATCCGATGGCGCGACGTGCTGTTCGTGCTGTCGACGCACTCAGCCGGCGGCGTGACCGACGCGGATCTTGCCCTGGCGAAAATCATCACCACGCAGGCCGGCGAGCTCGGCGCCACCGCGAGCTAGCGGCCTGCTGCGCCCCGGGTGCCCGTCGGTGTGCGGCGCCCCGGGTGCCCGTCGGTGTGCGGCGCGCCGGGTGCCCGTCGGTGTGCGGCGCCCCGGGTGCCCGTCGGTGTGCGGCGCGCCGATGCCGTTGCTCATGCAGTAGGAGCTTTGCTCACGTCGTGGGTGCGCTGCTCGTGCTGCAGCAAGAGCAACGCGCGGGCGCCGCGAGCATCGTCCGGGATACGGCCGGAAACGACCGAAAGGCCCTCTGACAGGACCGGTTCGGAGACATCTGCGGCGTCTCGATCGATTCAGTTGTCCCTGACGCCGTCAACATCGGGCATGATCGCAGGTGGTCCCGCATCACCCGCGATTCACCCGACCAGCCCGATGGACCGATCAGGGCGCCGACCAGCAGGCGAACGTCCCACCGCGACGGGAACCCGCAGGGTCGATCAAGGCTCGGATGCGGAGCGCGCACACGTCGCCCGCATCCCGGCTCTGGTAACGCACGGCTGCCTGCCGTCGCGAATGCACAGCGCCCACCCCCGGGACTTTCACCCGGGTTCGACCTCGGAGCCGACCATGCCCCAGCCATCGCCCATGCCTGCCGACACCCGTCCGACGTCCGCCCACCCGACCCTCGCACCGGTGATGATCGACGGCGTGACCACCCCAGCGACCAGCCCGCGCCCGACAACTCGCGCGCACAACCACACCGAAAAGAACCACACCGATATGAACCACACCGATATGAACCACACCGATATGAACCACACCGTCACCCATGACGCCCCGCTCAACCACACCGCCGTCAGCGACGACCACGCCGACGCCGTCATCCCCGCCCCCGCGGCCAACGGTGCGAACCACACGCCGACCACCACTCCGACACCGAGCTCGGCTGCCGCGCCGGCGGCCTTCACCGACGCCGACGTGCTCACCGCCCACCTGGGCGGAAAGCTCGGCATCCAGCTGCGGGCGCCGATCGCCGACCGGCGTGACCTGTCGATGCTGTACACGCCGGGCGTGGCCGGAGTGTCCAGCCTGATCGCCCGCGAACCCGCCGCCGCGCGTGCGTACACCTGGGCGTCCCGGGTGGTCGCCGTCATCTCCGACGGCACCGCGGTGCTCGGCCTCGGGGATATCGGGCCGAAGGCCGCACTGCCGGTGATGGAAGGCAAGTCGGCGCTGATGAAGGCGTTCGCCGGCCTGGACTCGGTGCCGATCGTGCTGGACACCACCGACCCCGACGGGATCGTCGCCGCGGTCAAGGCGATCGCCCCGTCTTTCGGCGCCATCAACCTGGAGGACATCTCCGCGCCCCGGTGCTTCGAGGTTGAGCAGCGACTCACCGAGGCCCTGGACATCCCGGTCATGCACGACGATCAGCACGGCACCGCGGTGGTCGTGCTCGCCGCTCTGATGAACGCCGCCTCGGTCATCCAGCGGGTGATGATCGACCTCAAGGTGGTCGTCGCCGGTGCGGGCGCCGCCGGCATCGCCTGCGCGAAGATCCTGCACGCCGCAGGGGTGCGCGACCTGATCGTGGTCGACTCCAAGGGCGTGCTGCATTCAAGCCGGGAGAACCTGCACCCGGTCAAGGCCGCGATGGCGGAGATGACGAATCCGCGAGGCATCAGCGGATCGCTGGCCGACGCCATGGTCGGCGCCGACGTCTTCATCGGCGTCTCCGGCGGGTCGGTGGACCCGGCGCTGGTCGAGACGATGGGGCCGCAGCCGATCATCTTCGCGCTGGCCAACCCGACCCCGGAGATCGACCCGCGGGAAGCCGCGCGTCGCGGCGCCGCCGTGGTGGCCACCGGCCGCAGCGACTACCCCAACCAGATCAACAACGTGCTGGCGTTCCCGGGGATCTTCCTCGGCGCCCTGGATTGTGGTGCCCGCCGGATCACCGAGGGCATGAAGGTCGCCGCCGCCGGAGCGATCTGCGCGGCCGTGCCGGGACGGGCCAGCGCCGACCGGATCGTGCCGGATCCGTTCACCCCGGGGCTCGCCCGGATGGTGGCGGACGTGGTGATGAACGTTGCGCGCGCCGAGGGTGTTGCCGGGCTGGAAACCTGGCCCTGCTGAGCCGGCCGCCGCGGCGACGCCCTGGCCAAGACGCGCCGGCCCCAGGGGTGATCATCATTGTGGGACCGACCGTGGTCCCAGCGACCCGTCCCGGTCCCCCAACGGTGATCACCGGCAGGACGGACCAACTGCGAGCGGGGAGTGAGAATGCCGGTCGCCGACCAGAGCCTTGCCAGGCAACTTCAAAGGTCGGTCCGTGGAGCGGTGTCGGACGGCACGCGGCGCCGCGCCGAGTACTCCTCCGACGCCGGCAATTACCGCGTCGTCCCGCAGGTGGTGGTCGAGCCGCTGGACGTCGATGACGTACTGGCCACGCTGGAGTTCAGCCGGGCAACCGGGACGCCGATCACCTGCCGCGGGGGCGGCACGTCCATCGCCGGCAACGCGATCGGCCCCGGCATCGTGATCGACTTCGCCCGGCACCTGAACAGGGTGCTGGAGTTCGACGCCGGCAGCCGCACGGCGCTCGTCGAACCCGGTGTGGTGCTGTCCACCCTGCAGGGGCGGGCCCGGCCGCACGGTCTGCAGTTCGGGCCGGACCCGTCGAGCCAGGATCGGGCGACGCTGGGCGGGATGATCGGCAACAATGCCTGCGGTCCGCACGCCGTCGCCTACGGGCGCACCGCGGACAACGTCAGCGCGCTGACGATCGTCGACGGGCGCGGCCGACGCATCCGGACAACCGGTGGCATGCAACAGGTTCCGGGCCTGGAAACATTGATCGACGCGCATCTCGGCCCGATCCGCACCGAGTTGGGCATGTTCGGCCGGCAGATTTCCGGGTACTCGCTCGAGCACCTCCTTCCCGAGAACGGCCGCGACCTGGCGAAGGCCATGGTGGGCACCGAGGGCACCCTCGGCGTCACCCTGGACGCCACGGTGAAGTTGGTCCGGATCAGCCCGGCGAGGTTGCTGCTGGTGCTCGGGTACCCCGACATGGCCGCGGCGGCGGACGCGGTGCCGGCAGTGCTTGCGCATGCACCGCTGGCCGTCGAAGGCCTCGACGCCCGGCTGGTCGACGTCGTGCGCCACGCGAAGGGCACCGCCGCGGTGCCGGACCTGCCCCGCGGTGCCGGCTGGCTGATGATCGAGGTCGGCGGCGAAACCCTCGACGCTGCAACGGCATCGGCGGGTCTGATGGTTCGTGACGGAGCGGCGCTGGACGCGGCGATCCTGCCGGCTGGGCCCGCGGCGACCATCTTGTGGCAGATCCGTGCCGACGGTTCCGGACTGGCCGGACGCACTCCGGACGGTCACGAGGCCTGGCCCGGCTGGGAGGACGCCGCGGTGCCGCCGGCCAACCTGGGGGCGTATCTGCGCGAATTCGAGAATCTGCTGCGGTCCTACCGGCTGACCGGAATTCCGTACGGGCATTTCGGCGACGGTTGCGTGCACATCCGCATCGACCTGCCACTGCACAAGGGCAGCAAGGTCTTTCGGGAATTCATGAGTGACGCCGCCCGCTTGGTGGTACGGCACGGCGGCTCGTGCTCCGGTGAACACGGGGACGGTCGGGCCCGCAGCGAACTGTTGCCGATCATGTATTCACCGGAACTCATCGACGTCTTCGCCGGGATCAAGGAATTGTTCGACCCCGAGGACCTGCTCAATCCGGGTGTGATGGTGCGCCCGGCAGCGCTCGATCGGGACTTGCGACGACCGAAAGCGCATCCGGTGCCTGCTATCGGCGGGTTTCGCTTCCTCGACGACGACGGGGATTTCACCAGGGCCGTGCACCGCTGCGTCGGCGTCGGCAAATGCCGTGCCGACACCTCGGCGTCCGGCGGATTCATGTGCCCGTCGTACCTGGCGTCCAAGGACGAGAAGGACGTCACCCGCGGGCGGGCTCGGGTGCTGCAGGAACTGACCAACGGATCGACGATCGGCCACTGGTCCGCGCCCGAGGTCCACAAGTCGCTCGACCTGTGCCTGTCCTGCAAGGCGTGTGCCAGCGATTGCCCGGCCGGCGTCGACATGGCCCGGTACAAGTCGGAGATGCTGTACCGCAGCTACCACGGCCGACGGCGGCCCGTCAGCCACTACACGCTGGGCCGGCTGCCGAGTTGGCTGGCGGCGCTGGGCAGGACCGGGCGCGCCGGGCCGGCCGTGGTCAACCGGGTGCTGGCCGTCGACGTCCTTGCCAATCCGCTGCTCAGCGCCGGCGGGATCGACCCGCGCCGCACCGCTCCCCGCCTCGCCCCCACGACCTTCCGCCGCGGCTGGCAGCGCCGGCGCCCCACCGCTCGGCTACCGGGCACGGGCGATCCGGTGGTGCTGTGGGCCGACACCTTCACCGACGCTCTGCATCCCGCAACGGCCAAGGCCGCGGTCGCGGTGCTGACCGATGCCGGGTACCGGGTCGTCGTCCCGGACCGGTCGGCGTGCTGCGGGCTGACCTGGATCACCACCGGACAGCTGGACGGCGCGAAGAAGCGCTTGCGCGGTCTCCTGGACGTCCTGGGACCCTATGCGGCACAGCGCATTCCGATCGTCGGACTGGAGCCGTCGTGCACCGCCGTGCTCCGCTCGGATCTGCTCGACCTGCTGCCGGACGACCCCCGCGCCGACGAGGTGGCCGCCGCGACGCGCACCCTGGCCGAAATCCTCACCAGCAAGGACGGCACCGAGGATGCCTGGCGTCCGCCCGACCTGACCGGACTGCAGCTGATCGTCCAACCCCATTGCCACCACCACTCCGTGATGGGCTTCGGCACCGACCAGCGGTTGCTCGAGATCGCCGGAGCCGGGGTGACCGTGCTGGCCGGTTGCTGCGGGCTGGCCGGCAACTTCGGCATGGAGAAGGGCCACTACGAGATGTCGGTGGCGGTCGCGGAAACCTCCCTGCTGCCGGCCCTGCGTGAGCGGCCGGACAATGCGATCGTGCTGGCCGACGGGTTCTCCTGCCGCACCCAGATCGACCAGCTGGCCGGCCTGCCCAGCCGTACTCTGGCGCAGCTGCTCGCCGAGCACCTGGTGATCCAGAGGTAGCCGCGGGGCCGGCCGTGAGGGTCGACACACAGGAAACGTTCCGATCTCGTCGTCGACGCCGGGCCGGACAAAGCCGGCATCCGGCGATATTTCACCCGTTCGGGCCCGTCCCCGGCTGTGCGGCGATTTCCGCATCGGGACCGAGAGCTGGCAGGGTTGGCATCGATGGACAGCACCCAGCGGCCCGTGGCCGACCGATGAGGTTCCGTCCTGCCGCGGCAGCGCTGGTCCTCGCCGCGGGCGCGGTACTGCTCGTGCCGGCACCGGCAACCGCGGCCAACCCCGAGCAGGCCGCAGTGGACGCCGCGGTGGCCGCGGCTGCGGCGGACGGCGTTCAGCAGAGCGTGGCCGTGGTCGAACGCAGCACCGGCGCGCTGGTGGCCGGCAGCGGTGGCGGCGAGCAGTACATCTCCGAATCGATCGTCAAGCTCTTCACGGTGGCCTACTACCTGGTCCGGGCCGGCGGCCGGCCGGACGACTCGATGGCGCAGACGCTGCGCACCATGATCATCAATTCCGATGACGGCATCGAGTCCGCGCTGTGGAACACCGACATCGTGCCGACGGTCGCGGCCAGGTACGGCCTGGACCACACCAGCAACGGACCGAAAACGGGCCCGCACGACTGGGGCTGGGAATCGATCACCGCCGATGACGAAGCAAAGTTCCTGTACGGGATGTCGAACGATCCGCTGGTCGCGCCGCTGTTGATGGACGCGATGGCGAAGGTAGCGCCAACCGGGTCGGACGGGTTCGACCAGGATTTCGGGATGAACGCGCTGACCGGCGACCACGGATCGAAGCAGGGCTGGACCGACGTCGGCTCGTCCGACCGGGTGCAGATCCACTCGGTGGGCTGGACCGATGAGTATTTCGTGGCCATCCTGCAGACCTCGAGCGGGGCGGACCGCGACACCATGCGGGCCGATGCCACGGCGACCGCCCGCGCGGTGCTCGCCGCCGAGAACTCCGACGACGCATCGTCTCCGGGCACTTCCGACGCACCTACCCCGGACGCTGCCGTCGAGGTGCTGCCGGTCGATGCGCTCGAGGCGTACAACGAGATCTTCGCTCAACTGGGTGACGAGATCGCTTCCTTCATCAAGAATCTCACCGGCACGCCCAGCAACTGACTATCAGCCCTCCAGACGCAGTCGCAACATTCCGCTTCGCTGCCCCGGACTCAGTGCGATTCCCGGCTGACCGTGTCACCGCTGGATCCCACCAGGAAATCCAGATCAGCCCCGGTATCGGCCTGCCGCACGTGGTCGATGTACAGCCGCTCCCAGCCCCGGGTCGATGCCGCGAACCCCGCGACGGTGGCGGGGTCCGGGCGACGCGCATCCAGTTCTGCCTGCGGGATGTCGATGAACAGCCGGCGGCCGGCCACGTCCAGCACGATCGGGTCGCCGGTGCGCACCAGGCCCAACGGTCCACCTGCAGCGGCCTCCGGGGAGACGTGCAGCACGACCGTGCCGTACGCGGTGCCGCTCATCCGGCCGTCGCAGATCCGCACCATGTCGCGCACCCCGGCTTTCAGCAGTTTGGCCGGCAGCGGTGTGTTGGCGACCTCGGGCATACCCGGGTATCCCTTCGGCCCGCACCCGCGCAGCACCAGCACCGAGCTGGCGTCGACGTCCAGATCGGGGTCGTCCAGCCGCGCGCGCATGTCCTCGACGGTGTCGAAAACGACGGCCCGGCCGCGGTGCTGCAGCAATTCCGGGGATGCGGCCGCCGGCTTGATCACCGCCCCGGACGGCGCGAGATTGCCGTACAGCACGGCGATCCCGGCGTCGGCCAGCAGCGGAGCGGCGCGGTTGCGGATCACCTCGGTGTCCCAGATCGGCGCGTCGTCCAGATAGTCGACCAGCGGTCGCCCGGTGACGGTCAGCGCCGACGGATCGAGCAGATCGCGCACCTCGCGGAGCACGGCGAGCAGCCCGCCGGCGCGGTGGAAATCCTCCATCAGGAACCGTCCGGCGGGCTGCAGGTCGACCAGCAGCGGGACGCCGGCGCCGGTGGTGTCGAAGTCGTCCAGGGTGAGCGGAACGCCCGCGCGGCCCGCAATGGCCAGCAGATGGACGACGGCATTGGTGGAGCCGCCGATGGCGGCGAGCGCGACGATCGCGTTGAGGAAGGACCCGCGGGTCAGCACCGTGGACGGGCGCCGGCCCTGTGCGACCAGTTCCACGGCCAGCCGACCGGTGTCGTGGGCGCCCTCCAGCAGCCTGCTGTCCGGCGCCGGCGTGCCGGCCAGCCCGGGAAGGACGGTCCCCAGCGCCTCGGCGATCAGGCCCATCGTCGAGGCGGTGCCCATGGTGTTGCAGTGCCCCCGGCTGCGGATCATCGACGACTCGGAACGCAGGAATTGCTCCCGCGACAGGGTGCCGGCGCGGACCTCCTCCGAGAGCTTCCAGACGTCCGTGCCGCAGCCCAGCGGCCGCCCCCGGAACGTGCCGGTCAGCATCGGCCCGCCGGGGACCACGACCGCGGGCAGATCCACCGACGCCGCTGCCATCAGCAGCGCGGGGATGGTCTTGTCGCAACCGCCGAGCAGCACGACGCCGTCGATGGGGTTGGCCCTGATCATCTCCTCGGCGGCCATCGCGGCCATGTTCCGCCACAGCATCGCGGTCGGCCGGACCTGCGTCTCGCCCAGCGAGACCACCGGGAGGTTCAACGGCACCCCGCCGGCTTCCCAGACGCCCTGCTTCACGCTCTGGGCCACCTCGTCCAGATGCGCGTTGCACGGGGTCAGGTCGGACGCGGTGTTGGCGATCGCGATGTGCGGCCGGCCGTCGAAGGCATGCGCGGGCAGCCCACGGCGCATCCAGGCGCGGTGGATGTAGGCGTTCCGGTCCTCGCCCGCGTACCACTGGGAGCTGCGCTGCTCAGCCATCCGGCGGCCTCCATCGGTGCCTCGCGACCCGTCGTCCGGCTTCGCAGTCTAGGGAGCCTGCGGCTGCGCCACCCGGCTTTCGGTTCGCCGGACGCAATCCGCTCGCGCGGGCCAGAAT